>Ga0182040_10000009_pt1 | contig 87655 bp, 92 predicted proteins | sample flu12Cox44000176_FD_125973 | JGI IMG/M metagenome (GOLD analysis project Ga0182040, IMG submission 125973) | Lab enrichment of tropical soil microbial communities from Luquillo Experimental Forest, Puerto Rico - flux8day.12C.oxic.44.000.176 | ecosystem: Environmental > Terrestrial > Soil >... | reverse complement strand
GACACGGTGTTTTTCGACGCCGCCACGACGCAGATGCGTGCCGACCTTCTCACGCGGGCGATCGAAGCCGGCAAGGACGTCTATTGCGAGAAGCCGGTCGCCGACACGCTCGAGAAGGCGATTGCCGTCGTAAAGCTCGCCAAAGCGAAGAAGGTCAAGAACGGCGTCGTGCAGGACAAATTGTTTCTTCCCGGATTGCGCAAGATCAGGATGCTGCGCGATGCAGGCTTCTTCGGCCGGATGTTCGCGGTGCGCGGCGAGTTCGGCTACTGGGTGTTCGAAGGCGATTGGGGGCAGCCTGCGCAGCGCCCGAGCTGGAACTACAAGAAGGCCGAAGGCGGCGGCATTATTCTCGATATGCTTTGCCACTGGCGCTATGTCTTCGACAACCTCTTCGGTAAGGTGCAGGCCGTGAGCTGCTTGGGCGCGACTCATATCCCCAAGCGGGTGGATGAGAGCGGCAAGGCCTACGAAGCCGATACCGATGACGCCGCCTACGCCACGTTCAAGCTTGAGAATAATGTGGTCGCGCACATGAACTCATCCTGGTGCGTGCGGGTTCGCCGCGACGATCTGGTGACCTTCCAGGTCGACGGCACACATGGCTCTGCTGTCGCCGGTTTGACCAAATGCTGGACCCAGCATCGCGTGAACACGCCGAGGCCAGTGTGGAATCCAGACGTTCCTCAGACCATGAACTTCCAGTCGCAGTGGGAGGAAGTGCCGGAGAACATGGTCTATGAGAATGGCTTCAAACTGCAATGGGAGGATTTCATCCGTCATGTCGTCGCGGACACGCCATGGCATCATGGCTTGATCGAGGGCGTAAAAGGCGTTCAGCTTGCCGAACTCGGCCTGCAAAGCTGGAAAGAGCGTCGCTGGCTCGACGTGCCGGACATCAAGATTTAAGGAGGGACGCTTGGCCACGCTCGTTCTGCCAACCGCCGATCGCAGGCTCGAGTCGTATACGACGGGCGAGCCGATTGTCTTTCCCTCCAAAGCGGCGACAAAAGATTTCAACCGCATTGCATATGCCGCAGCGCATGTCGTGGCCGATCCGCTGGCCGACACCGACCCTTGGCTGGATACGGCGATCGATTGGGAGAAGACGGTCCATTTCCGCCACTATCTCTGGGATCTCGGCCTTGGCGTCGCCGAAGCCATGGACACCGCCCAACGTGGCGGCGGGCTTGATTGGCCGGGCGCGCGTGAATTGATCCGTCACACGCTGGAGGCCGCGAAGGGGCGCCCGGGCGTCAAGGTCTGCTGCGGGGTGGGGACCGATCATCTCGAACCGGCGGCCGGGGTGCGCGTCGACGACATCATCCGCGCTTACGAAGAGCAGATCGAGGCGATCGAAGCGATGGATGGCCAGCTTGTGGTGATGGCGAGCCGCGCACTCGCTGCAGTCGCCAAAAGTCCGGACGACTACGTAAAGGTCTACGGACGCATCTTGGGTCAGGTTCGCGAACCGGTCATCATCCACTGGCTCGGCGAAATGTTCGATCCGGCGCTCGCTGGCTATTGGGGCGCGGCTGATCACACGGCTGCGATGGAAAATTGTCTCGCCATCCTTCGCGACAATGCGACGAAGATCGACGGCGTGAAGATCTCACTGCTCTCGAAGGAGAAGGAAATCGCGATGCGGCGAAAGCTTCCGACGAACATACGAATGTACACCGGCGACGATTTCAACTACGCCGAACTGATTGCCGGCGACGAAGAAGGCTATTCGGACGCGCTACTCGGCATTTTCGACGCGATCGCACCTGCGGCATCTGCCGGCCTTGCCGGCCTGTCGGCCGGTGACATTCAGCGCTTCCATGGAATTCTCGAGCCCACGGTCCCGCTCTCGCGCCACATTTTTCAGGCCCCGACACGGTTCTACAAGACCGGCGTCGTATTCCTAGCCTGGCTCAACGGATTGCAGGACCATTTCATCATGGTGGGCGGGCAGGAAAGCGCACGGTCGCTGTTGCATCTCGCCGAGCTGTTCCGGCTCGCCGACAAGGCGCGCGTGCTGCACGATCCGGAGCTCGCCGCGGCCCGCATGAACAAGTTGCTCGCCGTGCACGGACTGGCATGAACACCGACGGTCTGTCGATCAATCTTGCGACCGTACGCGAGCAGTGGAATCTGCGCGAAGCGGTTGAAGCCTGCGCGCGTCATGGCATTCGGGCCGTGGATCCCTGGCGCGATCAGGTTGCCGTCCTGGGCCTCGATGAATCGGTACGGGTCATCAAGGACAACGGCATGCGGGTCACCGGCTATTGCCGTGGCGGCATGTTTCCTGCGGTGGATGCCGCAGGACGGCGTGCCGCAATTGATGACAACAAGCGCGCAATCGACGAAGCAGCGGCTCTCGGCGCCGAATGTCTGGTACTCGTCGCCGGTGGGCTGCCCAAGGGCTCGCGCGATATCGGCGCTGCCCGGCAGATGGTGATGGAGGGGCTACGAACGATCCTGGCGCACGCGAAAGCGTGCGCGGTGCCGCTTGCGATAGAACCGCTTCATCCCATGTATGCGGGTGATCGCGCGTGCGTGAACACGCTTGCGCAAGCGCTCAACCTTTGCGACTTGCTCGGGGACGGAACGGGCGTTGCGATTGACGCTTATCACGTTTGGTGGGACCCGGAGCTTGCAGCACAAATTGCGCGGGCCGGAGCGAAAAACCGCATTCTCGCGTACCACATATGCGATTGGCTCGTGCCGACTCAGCACATGCTGACAGATCGCGGCATGATGGGCGACGGCGTTATTAATTTGCCCCACATTCGCACTATGGTGCGCAATGCAGGCTATCGGGGTTTCACCGAAGTCGAGATTTTTTCGGCCGAGAATTGGTGGAAGCGGCCAGGCGACGAGGTGCTGCGCACCTGCATCGAGCGCTTCAACACGGTCTCGTAAGCTGGAAATTCACTTCCGGAATGCCGACTAGGCTTGATACGATCCCATTGTAAACCTCAGGGATTTCCTTAGGTTTCTCGGCACCACGTTGGCATGCCGTCGAGGGATGGGCGCGGTCATGAGCGTTATCGATAGCCCCTTTGTCGTATTCGCGACCGTTCTCCTTCTGCAATGGCTTGCCGCTTATGTCGGCGATGTTCTTCGTAGAAAAATGCGGGCCCTCCGCAAGGAGGGAGAGCGACAGGATTTCGATATTATCCGAACAGCTTCTTTGACGCTTCTGGGTCTTATCATTGGTTTTACCTTTGCGATGGCGGTGAGCAGATACGATCAGCGAAAGAATTCGGAAGAAGCCGAGGCGAATGCGATTGGCACCGCGTATCTACGTTCCGACTTGATGACGACGGACGACGCGGAGCGTGTCCGCGACTTGCTTAGGAAATATTGCGTTCAACGCATTTCGTACTATACGGCTCGCGATGAGCGGCAAATTGGTCCGATCGGTATCGAGACCGGAAAGTTGCAGGCCGAACTATGGGGCGCGGTTTCGCGCATCGCAAAAGCGCAGCAAACACCGATCATGGCCCTGGTTGTTTCAGGCGTGAACGATGTTTTTAACGCACAAGGTTATACGCAGGCGGCTTGGTGGAACCGCATCCCCTTCACGGCCTGGATGTTGATGGGTCTGATTGCCATAGCGTGCAACCTGCTAATGGGATATGGCGAACATCGTACGACGACATTTTTGTTTGTTCTGCCGCTGATCGTCTCGACGTCCATGTTTCTGGTCGCCGACATTGACAGTCCACGCACCGGGATCATTCGCGTGGAGCCACACAATCTCCTCGCGCAGTGCCAATCCATGCGACCGACCTAGTTTTTTAACAGGCATCGGCTGCGCGCTTTATTCGATCTTTTTTTTGGCCTTCATGAACTGCTCGATTTTGCACGATGCATCGTTTCTGCCCAAGGCTTCGCATTCAGCACTTGCACGCTCGTCTTCCTCGCGTTTCTTTCGCTGAAATTTAGCCTGCGCGCGCCGTCCAGATTCGCTGTAGAAAAATCTTTCTTGTGTATCCATCGATCGCCATTCTTCGGCGCACTGATTTTCTCTTTCTCCCAAAAATACACATTGCCTCATAAAGTTTACGTAGGCCTCTTCTGGCTCGCGGCTGTCGAACTTCAAGAAAGACACGCCATATCCTGCCGCGAAGCAGCCAATGGCCAACGCTGCGATTGCAACTTGTTGCAGCCCGATCTTCATGCACTGATGACATATCAGCCAAGAGCCGATAGCGGAGGTCTCGGGAGCGTCAATGTCTTGGCTGTTTTGTTTTTCCCTTGAAGAGTGCGTTGAGCGTGTAGGCGTTGGGACAGAATTCACGGAAATGTGTGGCGGCCGTGCCTTCAGCCTGTTCGTGTTGACAGCGGCCCTTTTGGCTACAGACGATGCAGAGTCGCTGCAGGTCCCGCATGACAGCAGGCTCGGATTTAGCCAGCGCCTGCGGATCGACGGAAAGCGCCACCAGCATTTTCTGTAAGTTATCTGCCGCGCCGGGCCCCTTCGAAGCTAAGCCACGAAGCTCGCTGATAGGTATGCCCAGATCCTTCGCAATCTGCCTTACGTCTTGTTGGCTACATTGTCCGAGTTCGTCCTGGGCGCCATAAATGTAGCGGTATTTGTTGACCCACCCCGCAATAGCATCCAACACGAACTCAACTGTTGGAAAGTGCGGCTCTCGACCTTGTTGGTTAGGCATGGCGACCTTTGTCCGGAGGCTTGGAGACTATGTCGCTTCTGCCACAGGCCGAGCAAATGCACATTGCGCTGGATCAAAGTGTTGACTGCATCAGCGCTGCTTCGTCGAAGCACGCAGCCGCGTTATCGCATCGAGGGATCACTATATCCGACAACCGATAGCAAATGCCCTTGGCCGCCGGGGATAGGCGACCAAGGGCCTAAGCGCGGGCACATTTTGGGGACGGAGGGTTGCCCGCTTGTCCGTGAGGTAGGCTACCTGGCTGCTGTTGCAATAACGAAAATAAAAATGTGCGGGGGGTCTTTATTAAGGGTGGACTGACACCATATCGCGCGCCCTCCAGGCTAACTCTTGCTCCTGTCGGTCAAGATACCGGCCGTCATCGCCATGCGAACCAGGTCGGATAGACTATTGGCCGACATCTTTGTCATCACATTGGCGCGGTAAATCTCGACCGTACGGGCGCTGATCCCGAGGTCAAACGCGATCACCTTGTTGGCCTTGCCGGCCACGAGCCCCTCAAGCACCTGGCGCTCGCGGTTCGACAGCGCCGTCAGCCTCTCGTTAATCTCGGAAACCTCGGCCTTGTGTCTCGCCGTGTCCGCGCCCTTTCTGAGCGCCGAACGCACCGACGAGAGCAGCGCCTCATCGTCGAACGGTTTCTCAAGAAAATCGACTGCACCGACTTTCATGGCCTCTACCGCCAACGAAACGTCGCCATGCCCGGTGATGACGATCACTGGAATGTCGGCGCCGCTGTCCTGCATGCGGCGCAGGAGGTCGATCCCGGTGATTTCCGGCATGCGTACATCGGTGATGATGCAGCCGGATTTGATATGCGGCAACTTTTCCAGAAATACCTTGGCCGATTCAAGCCCAAGTACCGTTATGCCGGATGTCTTCAGCAGGAATTCAAGCGACTGCCGGACGGCCTCGTCGTCATCGATCACGTAGACGATCTGCTCAGGCTGCACTGTCGATATCCCCGTTGCTCACGGTCGGCAGCGTAAAACGAAAAATCGTGCCACCCAAAGGGTTCTGTTCCACCCAAATCTGCCCCCCATGCGCTTCGACGATGGTACGCGATATCGACAGTCCGACGCCCATGCCGTGGCGTTTCGTTGTTACGAAGGGTTGAAACAGCTGTTTGGCGACCTCGGGGGCGACGCCTGAGCCAGTGTCGGCCACGCTGATACGAACAAAATTTTTGTCGGTCGGCGCGATGGCGATTGTGAGATCGCGGACCTCCGAGGTTTCCATGGCATCCATGGCGTTGCGGATCAGATTGAGTAGCACCTGCTGGATTTGCACGCGATCGGCCAGCACCAGGTCGACCGATGGATCGAACTGAAATTGTACACGGATGCCGCGATCCTTCACCCCCACCAGGGCGAGAGCGCTCGCTTCTTCGACCAGCTTGCCGATGCTTTCGGCGCGCCGCTCCGTCTCGCCGCGCGAAACGAAGTCGCGCAGGCGACGGATGATCTGACCTGCGCGCACCGCTTGATCGGCTGCCTTGTCGAGTGCGCTCCGTATTGTCGTTGCATTCTCATCGCTGCGACCCTCGAGAAGGTTTCGCGAGCCTTTGAGATAGTTGGAGATGGCGGACAGCGGCTGGTTGAGTTCATGCGCCAGTGTCGATGCCATCTCGCCCATGGCCGTCAATCTTGAAATATGGACAAGCTCTGACTGCAGTTCCTGCAACCGCGCTTCCGTTTTCTGGCGCTCGGTCAGGTCGCGAATGAATCCCGTGAAGAAGCGGCGATTACCGGAGTTCATTTCGCCGACTGCCAATTCCATCGGGAAGGTCGAGCCGTCCTTGCGTAGGCCAACCACCACGCGTCCGATGCCGATGATGTGTCGTTCGCCGGTACGGATGTATCGCTGCAGATAGCCATCGTGATTTTCGCGATAGGGTGTCGGCATCAGTATCTTCACGTTCTGGCCAAGCGCTTCATCTTCGCCGTATCCGAACAGCCGTTCGGCGGCGCTACTGAACGATCGCATGATGCCGCGCTCGTCGATGACGATCATTGCCTCCGGCACTGTGTCCAGAATTGACTGCAAATGGGCTTCGCGGGCCAATGCATCGCGGGTCATTGCCATCGTGCGGCGCCGACTCTGGTGGAGCAGCTCGCCGCCCCACGAAATGACCCCTCCAATGAGGACAAAAGCGACCGCGTTGGCGATCGATCCTGTTGATAGGTTGGGCGCGCCAGGAAGCAGAAAGGTTGCGGCGAGAACACTGAGCGCGGTTGCAACGAGTCCCGGGCCGAGGCCGCCGAGCCAGGCTGAAACCAGCACCGAGGGAACGAAATAGGTGTAGACAGTTTCGCTTGTCAGGACGGGGGCGAGCAATGAGCGGGCCGCGAGCCCGAGCGCGACCATGATCGGCGCAACCCCATAGCGCAGCGCCCAGCCATATTCGAAGAGCGACGAATGGCCCTTGTTTTCAATGGCTCTAGCGGTGGAGTCTCGATCCATCCCGAACTGCTTTATCGCGATTGCGCCGTCGGTTTCGCCTACGGGGAATCCCCTAGGGAGATTATCTGAATTTGGCCCGGGCGGTCCGGGCGGTATCGATTGGTCAATCGAATGAGCGAGGACCAAGGCGATGCTCACTCAGGCAACGATCAGACGTCCAACCTCCCAACAAAATGCGCCGTCCGCGCCCGCGGCTACGATCGACATGATCGGGGCGGTTATGCCCTTTGCTCGCAACATGGAGATCTATGGCGAGAACGAGCGGGTCGAGTACCTGTACAGGGTCCTCAAAGGCAGCGTACGCACGTTCAAGGTGCTTCGGGACGGTCGGCGCCAGATCGCCGCTTTCTATCTACCGGGTGATGTGTTCGGGTTTGAAGCCGGCGACCGACATGCTCTGTCGGCCGAGGCGATTGTCGATTGCCAGCTGCTCGTACTCCGCCGCGCGGCCGTTGCCGCGCTGGCCGCTCGTGACAGCTCGGTCGCCGGCCACCTGTGGGCCATGACTGTTGCTGAACTGCATCACGCGCAGGGCCAGGTCATGCTCGTGGTCAAGAGCGCACAGGAACGGGTCGCAGGATTCCTGCTGGAGATGTCAAGGCGGTCGCACGACAGCGGCCACATCACTCTGCCGATGTCGCGTCAGGATATCGCTGATTATCTCGGCTTGACGATTGAGACCGTATCGCGTGCGCTCACACAATTAAAAGACGCCAAGGCAATTGCATTGCCGACTTCACGGCATATCGTCCTGCGCGATCGCGAGGCATTGAGGTGCCTGAACGGGTAGATCAAACGCTTCCCGGATTTTATTCGAATCTCGTGGACAGGGAGGATTCTCATGAAAGCCAGCGAGATCATGACACCCGACGTGATTTCAGCGGACCCGGATGCGACCGTGCTTCAGGCAGCCCGCTACATGCTTCAACACCATATCAGTGGCCTGCCGGTCATCGACAAGACAGGAGCTCTCGTCGGTATTCTGTCTGAAGGTGATTTCTTGCGTCGCCGAGAGACTCACACGGACCGCAGGCCGTCGCGCTGGCTCGAGTTTTTGATGGGGCCGGGGAAGTTGGCTGCCGAATATACCCATACGCACGGAAGCAAGGTGTCCGAGGTGATGACGACCAAGATGCATACGATCAGCGAAGACACGCCGCTCGAGAAAATCGTGGAAATGATGGAGAGATATCGCATCAAGCGCGTACCCGTACTTCGTGGGAAGAAGGTCGTCGGTATTGTTACGCGCGCTAATCTGATGCACGCGATGGTGAGCCTGGCGCGCGGCGAGCCGAAGGCGGCGACGAGCGATGCCGCGATTCGCCAAGAACTGTTGAGCGAATTGAAAAGCGAAAAGTGGGCATTGGCGTCGATGATCAATGTTGTAGTGCGCGGCGGTGTGGTCGAGTTGTGGGGCATGATCGTCGATGACCGCCAGCGCGAGGCCCTCATTGTCGCTGCCGAAAACGTCCGCGGTGTTAAGGAAGTAAAAGATCACCTTACGTGGGTTGAGCCGACATCCGGGGTGGTTATCGAGCCGCGTGATGAGGTCAACGCCCGCTGACTGCGCGGCTTGTCCGGATGGGCCGTTTGACCTGGATCAAGGCAAGCGGGCGGTCTCGGAGAATAATCAATCCACGTCAAATCTTTCATAGATGGATCAACAGCATGGCGGACGAAAGCGCTCATCCGAAACTCATGACAATCGGTGAGGGGGGGTCAGCGCTGGCGTTCGCGGCCTTGGCGATGTTCTCGATCATCGTTGCTGCGGGGGCATTCACGCCGGAGTTTGCTTTTCACGCCTATCTTTTTGCCGCCGCCAGCATTGCGGCGGTGTTCGCCATCGTAAATCGTTACTACGAGCGCCCAGACGAGGCGGCGCCATTGGTCGTCGACGGCAAGCCCAACTACAATATGGGGCCGGTCAAGTTTGCGAGTATTGCCGCGGTCGTCTGGGGCATAGCCGGGTTCACCGTCGGTCTTGTCATCGCGTTGCAGCTCGCGTTTCCGGCACTCAATTTCGATCTACCCTGGGTGACATTTGGCCGGCTGCGGCCACTACACACGTCGGCCGTGATTTTTGCCTTTGGTGGAAATGTTCTGATCGCAACGTCGATGTACGTCGTGCAACGGACCTGCCGGGCGCGGCTCGCCGGCGATATCGCGCCCTGGTTCGTCGTGCTCGGCTACAATTTCTTCATTGTCATTGCGGGCACCGGCTACCTGCTCGGCATCACACAATCGAAGGAATACGCCGAACCCGAATGGTATTCGGACTTGTTCCTCGCCATCGTGTGGGTGACGTATTTCCTGGTCTATCTCGGCACCATCATGCGGCGCACCGAGCCCCACATCTATGTCGCCAACTGGTTCTATCTCGCGTTCATCGTCACGATCGCGGTTCTCCATCTTGGCAATAACGCGTCGGTGCCCGTTTCTGTGTATTCGTCGAAGTCCTACATCGTCTGGTCGGGCGTGCAGGACGCCATGGTGCAGTGGTGGTACGGACACAACGCTGTCGGTTTCTTTCTCACTGCCGGCTTTCTCGGCATAATGTACTACTTTATTCCCAAACGCGCCGACCGACCGGTTTACTCATATCGCCTGTCGATCATTCACTTCTGGTCGTTGATCTTCCTCTACATTTGGGCCGGTCCGCATCACCTGCACTACACCGCGCTGCCTGATTGGGCGCAGACCCTCGGCATGACCTTCTCAGTGATGCTGTGGATGCCATCCTGGGGCGGCATGATCAACGGAATCATGACGCTCTCAGGTGCGTGGGACAAGCTGCGCACCGATCCGGTGCTGCGCATGATGGTTGTGTCGGTTGCGTTTTACGGAATGGCGACCTTTGAAGGCCCCATGATGTCGGTGAAGATCGTGAACTCCCTTTCGCACTACACCGACTGGACGATCGGCCACGTTCATTCGGGCGCGCTCGGTTGGGTCGGCTACATCTCGTTCGGTGCGCTGTATTGTCTGGTGCCATGGCTCTGGAACCGGCCGCTCTATTCACTCAAACTGGTGAACTGGCATTTCTGGATCTCGACGATCGGCATCGTGCTTTACGTCAGCGCGATGTGGGTATCGGGAATTCTTCAAGGCTTGATGTGGCGCGCTTACACGAATCTCGGTTTCCTCGAATATTCATTCGTCGAGACGGTGGACGCGATGCATCCCTTCTACGTCATTCGCGCGATCGGCGGTCTGTTGTTTCTCGTCGGCGCGCTGCTGATGGCGTGGAATCTCTGGAAGACCGTGACTTCCGCGGTTTCCGCTGCGCCGGCCGATCTCCGGTTGGCGCCGGCCGAATAGCGGGAGGTGCAAATGTCCTTCTGGTCAAAACACGCGATCTTCGAAAAGAACTCAATCGTTCTCGTCATCGGCATACTGATCGTGATTGCGATCGGCGGCCTCGTGGAGATCGTGCCTCTCTTCTACCTGAAGAACACCATCGAGAAGGTCGACGGCGTGCGGCCGTACACACCGCTCGAGCTTGCGGGCCGCAATATATATGTGCGTGAGGGCTGCTACGTCTGCCATTCGCAGATGATCCGGCCATTGCGCGACGAGGTGGAGCGCTACGGCCACTACTCGCTCGCGGCAGAGAGCATGTACGACAAGCCGTTCCAGTGGGGCAGCAAGCGCACCGGACCTGATCTTGCTCGCATCGGAGGTAAATATTCCGACGACTGGCATCGCGAGCACTTCAAGAATCCGCGCTCCGTCGTGCCCGGCTCGATCATGCCGGACTATTCATGGCTCGCGGAGACCGATCTCGATTTTTCGCACGTCGCGCAGGATCTCAAGGTCCAGGCAACGCTCGGCATTCCTTACACGCCCGAGATGGTTGCGAAGGCTACGGCCGATGTCGTGGCACAGGCGACCAATGACAATCCCGATGCCGTCGAGCTCATCAAACGTTATCCGAAGGCGAACGCCCGTGATTTCGACGGCAATCCGACCCGCATTACCGAAGCCGACGCATTGATCGCCTACCTGCAGATGCTTGGAACGCAGATCGATTTCAAGCTTTACGACGACAAAGCCAACATACGGTGAACACCTTGGATCCAACCTATCAAGCCGTGGCCGAATTCGCCCAGACTTGGGGCCTCGCATATTTCGTTATCGTCTTCGCGTTGATGCTGCTTTACGTGCTGTGGCCCTCACGAAAAACGAAATTCGACGAGGCGGCACGCATTCCGTTGCGGGAGGACTGAGCGGTGGCCGAAGAGCACAAAGACATCGATCCAGTGACCGGCATTGCGACCACTGGGCATGAATGGGATGGCTTGCGTGAGTTGAACACGCCGCTGCCGCGCTGGTGGCTCTGGCTGTTCTACCTCACCATCGTGTGGTCGATCGGCTACTGGATCGTCTATCCGGCCTGGCCGTTGCTAACGACGTCGACGCAAGGCGTGTTCGGCTACCACACCCGCAGTGCCGTTGCCGACGATCTCGAAGCGCTCAAACTGCAACGTGGTCCGATGGTGGAAAAGCTGGCGGCAGCCTCGCTCTCCAACATCGTCGCTGATCCGCAGCTGCTCGATTTCGCACGGGCGCAAGGGCGCGTAGCCTTCGCCGACAATTGCGCTCCCTGTCATGGCGCGGGCGGCGGCGGTGCCAAGGGCTATCCCAACCTCAATGACGACGATTGGCTTTGGGGTGGCAAGCTCACCGATATCGAGCATACGATTCGCTATGGTGCACGCGCGGGGGACGACAAGGGGCGGGCAGGCACCATGCCGGCTTTCGGCCGGGACAATATTCTGAAGCCAAATGAGATTCTGGCCGTCGCAGACTACACCCGTTCGCTGTCTGGCTTGGCGGCCGAGCCGGGGACCGATCTCGCTCTTGGCAAGAAAGTCTTCGCGGACAACTGCGCCGTCTGCCACGGGCAGGAGGGCAAAGGCAATCGCGAGGTCGGCGCGCCAAACCTCACGGACAAGATTTGGCTCTACGGTGCCGACAAGCAAACCATCGTCCAGGGCATCCAGAACGGGCGAGGGGCAGTCATGCCAGCCTGGGGCGGCCGTCTGAGCGAGTCCACGATCAAGGCACTGACCGTCTACGTTCATACTTTCGGCGGCGGAGAGAAATGACACTGAAGGTGATGCAATGACACTGGATCAGCCGGTGGTGAATAGACCGGCTCTTGCGCTCTTGGTGGCGGAGGCGGAAGTCGGCGGCGAGATGCCGGACAATGAAGTTCCACTCTACGCCCCGCGACGTAAAATCTATCCGCAGAGCGTGCGCGGACGATTCCGCAATATTAAATGGACAGTGCTCGTTGTCACGCTTGCTATCTATTACCTGCTGCCTTTTGTCCGCTGGAATCGCGGACCGAATGCGCCATCGCAGGCGGTGTTGATCGACTTTCCCAATCGCCGCTTCTATTTCTTCTTCATCGAGATCTGGCCGCAAGAGATTTATTACCTCACCGGTCTGCTTATCCTCGCCGCTATCCTGCTGTTCCTGATGAACGCAGTGGCCGGCCGCGTATGGTGCGGGTATCTGTGCCCGCAAACGGTCTGGACCGATCTTTTCTTCGCCATTGAACGTGCCGTCGAAGGCGACCGGCGCGAGCACATGCAGCGCGACGCCCGGAAATGGACCGCCGACACATATCTCCGCAAGGGCATCAAGCACTTTCTCTGGTTGATGGTGGCATGGTGGACTGGCGGCGCCTGGGTGCTCTACTTCGCTGATGCGCCGACACTGGTGAAAGAACTGGCCACAGGCCAGGCCCCCTTCGTCGCCTATGCGTGGATCGGCATCCTCACATTTACGACGTATACACTTGCCGGCCACATGCGTGAGCAGGTTTGTCTTTATATGTGCCCGTGGCCGCGTATCCAGGCCGCGCTCACCGACGAATACGCACTCAACGTCACCTACCGTTACGACCGCGGCGAACCTCGCTGTTCAGTCAAGAAGGCCGAACAACTGCGCGCGCAGAAGCAACCTGCCGGTGATTGCGTCGACTGCCTGCAATGCGTGCACGTCTGCCCAACCGGCGTCGATATTCGCGGCGGTGCCAATCTCGGCTGTATCCAGTGTGGGCTGTGCATCGATGCGTGCGATGCGATCATGACCAAGCTGGGTCGTGCGACCCGACTCATTGCCTATGACACCGATCTCAACATTAAGCAGCGGATCGAAGGCAAACTGGCCTTCTACAAGCTCCTGCGAATGCGCACCGTACTTTATGCGGGCATCATCGCCATCGTGGGCGGCGTCATGCTGTACACGCTTGCCACTCGTGACACCGAGGGCATCAGCGTCATTCACGATCGCAACCCGATGTATGTGCGATTGTCTGACGATGCCCTGCGCAACGGCTACACGATTCGCATCGTCAACAAGCGGCTGAAGTATCGCGATTTTATCGTTAGCGTTGATGGCCTGCCTTCAGCGCTGATTGATTTCGTGGGGCTTCCTCCGCGCGCCGACGGACGTCAGCTGGCCACGGTCGGGCCTGACCAGACCAAGGAAGTGCGCATCGTCGTGACCGACTACAGCACTACACCTCCGCCGCCGTCGACCTCGATTCTGTTCAAGCTGATCGACATCGACTCCGGCGAGACCGCCGAGGTGCGTGACCATTTCTTCGGACCTTGAGGGTGACGGCAATGAGCGGAACTCGTCAAAAAACTCGCGAGCTCACCGGCAAGCATGTGCTGTTCTGGCTCGTGGGCTTTTTCGCCATGGTATTTGCGGTGAATGGCGTCCTGGTCAAGGCGGCGACGTCCACCTTCGGCGGGGTGGAGACGTCGAGTTCCTACAAGGCGGGCCTGATGTTCAAGCAGGACATTGCAGCGGCCGAGGAGCAGGACGCTTTGCATTGGCGCGTCGATGGCAAAATTGCGCGCCTTGCCGGCGGCGCGGCCGTCCTCGATATCTCGGCGCGCAATAATGCAGGGTCGCCGCTTGCCGGGCTCGACGCGATGGCACGGCTTGCCCATCCTGCCGATGAGCGGCTCGACCACCTGGTGACACTGGATCGCGTTGGCCCTGGCCAGTTTCACGGCGAAACCCAGGCAAATGCCGGCCAGTGGGAGCTGATCATCGACCTTTATCGTGGCGATGTCCGCATGTTCCGTTCACGCAGCCGCGTAACGTTGAGGTAGTCGATGAGCGAGACGCTGGATCTCTCGCTGTACGCCAAACCCGCCGGTGACGGCACACTCGGCATGGAGCTGGCGATCGATGGCATTGCGTGCGGTGCCTGCATTGCGCGGGTTGAAGGTGCGGTAAAGCGGGTGCCCGGCGTGACCGAAGCGCGGCTCAATTTCACAAATCGTCGGCTGCACGTAGCCTGGGCTGATGGTGCGGTAAAGCCCGCAGAAATTCTGCAGGCGCTTGAGGCAAGCGGCTATCACGGCCATCCGTTCATACCGTTGCGTGCTGAACAGGAAGAAGCCGTCGAGGCGCGTCGGCTGATGCGGTGCCTGGCAGTGGCCGGCTTCGCCACCATGAACATCATGCTGCTTTCGGTATCGGTATGGTCGGGCAACGTCACCGACATCACGCCGGAGACGCGCGATTTTTTCCATTGGGCTTCGGCGCTGATTGCGTTGCCCGCGGCAGCCTATGCGGGCCGGCCATTCTTTGCGAGCGCCTGGCGCGCGCTGAGATCGCGCGCTGTCAACATGGACGTGCCGATTTCGCTCGGCGTCATTCTTGCGCTCGCCATGTCGCTCGTCGAAACGGCAAATCATGCTGAACACGCCTATTTCGATTCCGCACTGATGTTGCTGTTCTTTCTGCTGGTGGGACGCACGCTCGATCATGCTATGCGGCGCAAGACGCGCGCGGTTGCTGGCAACCTCGCGGCCTTGAAGGCAGATACAGCCCATCGCTTCATGGGCGACGAACTGGTCAGCGTTCCGGTCGCCGTGCTGAAGCCCGGGGACCGGCTCCTGGTCAAGCCGGGCGAGCGTGTGCCCACCGATGGCACTGTTCTGCGTGGTAATTCCGATATTGACGAGAGCATTGTCACGGGCGAAACCGCTCGGCGCCGGATTGGCCCGGGAAACATAGTCTACGCCGGCTGCACAAATTACTCGGGCGCGCTCACGCTTCAGGTGACGGCCGCGGGCGGGTCTTCGCTCATCGATGAGATCGAGAAGCTGCTGGACAAGGCATCTGGTGCGAAATCGCGGACAGTGAGGCTTGCCGATCGCGCCGCGCGGGTCTATGCGCCGGTTGTTCACTTGACTGCGGCGCTGACCTTCATCGGCTGGTTAATGGCCGGGGCGTCGGTGCATGACGCGTTAATCACCGCGATCGCAGTGCTCATCATTACCTGTCCGTGCGCGCTTGCGTTGGCAATTCCGGCAGTCCAGGTGGTGGCGTCCGGCGCACTTTTTCGCTCCGGTGTAATCCTGAATGCCGGGGACGCCATCGAGCGGCTGGTGGGCATCGATACAGTTGTCTTCGACAAGACAGGAACGCTGACATTGCCGGAACCGCGTGTCGTCAATGCAGGTTTGCTGGATTCCGATCTGCTCCAGGCAGCAGCCCGTCTGGCTCTCTCGAGTCGCCATCCGCTTGCGGTGGCGTTGTCGCGCGAAGCAATGACGCGCACGCCATTCGAGGGAGCGGTCGAACATCCGGGGCAGGGCGTGTGCGCGATTGTCGACACTACTGAGATGCGCCTTGGTAGCCCTGAATTCTGTAACGTTGTCGAGACGCATGAATCGACTGCATCGGTTATCTGCTTCCGTCATGGAAATCGCACTGCCATCATCGCGATTGCACAGCGGTTGCGCCCTGATGCGGCGGAAGTGGTGCGATCGTTGCGCGAACGCGGGCTCGATTTGTGCATTCTCTCAGGCGATCGGGCTGAATCGGTCGCTCCGGTCGCGAAAGCTCTGGGAATCGAAAGCTGGCAGGCCGGGCTCAAACCGGCAGACAAGATTGCGCGTATTGAGGACTTCAAGGCCACCGGATGTCGCGTCGCCATGGTCGGCGACGGGCTCAACGATGCGCCATCTCTCGCTGCCGCGCACGTGTCGCTTTCGCCAATCAGTGCTGCTGACCTGGCGCAGGCGCAGGCCGATGCTGTATTTCTTGGCGAGCGGCTCAAGCCGCTGTTGGACGCCGTCACCGTTGCCAGCCGCGCCCGTTCGCTCATGACCGAAAATCTCGGGCTGGCCATGATCTACAATGCCATTGCCGTGCCCGTCGCAATTGCAGGAGCGGTAACGCCGCTGATCGCCGCGCTTGCCATGTCCGGGTCCTCGCTGTTGGTAACCCTGAACGCACTCCGCGCCGGAGGTCGAAGACGGTGAACGTCCTGGTCTACCTCATACCCATGGCATTGGGGCTTGGGCTGATCGGGCTGTTCGCCTTTTTGTGGGCGCTGCGCAGTGGGCAGTACAGCGACGTCGACGGTGCGGCACAACGCGTGCTTTTGGACGACGATTTGAAAGAGTAATTTGAATTCCGGTCTGTGATTGGACCTCCGTCCAACTCGATTTGGCCGTGCAACCCTGAATAATTCTGCCTTCAGAAAAAGGCTTTTCGCTTTCAAATTTTTTCTCATCGAATGATTCGAAGGTGAAGAGCACCTATACGAAGGTATCGAGATCTGTTGGTCGCTGACAAAAATTAGCAATGAGTTGGCGCGCTCTCGCAAGACTCGGTGCGGGCCTCGACCATAAGTAATCGACCAATGGTCGGGCCAATGCCGGTGCAGAGGCGACCTTCAACACGGATATTCAAAAATGATTGCTACGCGTGTTACGAAATCCTGTGCGAAGCTGTTTCTCAACTCCAAGGACGACGGCTCTCGACATGTCGTGATTGATAAAATCGGAGCGTACGAAGTTCGCTTACTTGAAATACCATCCGGCAATGCGCGCGAAGGAGCCAGCCTTTGGGTAGAGCTCTATGACCGGGGTCTTCGCACCGGAGTTGATAGTTGCAAATGCAGGGATGTCGGAGAGGCGATAGAGGCCGCGCGTTTCTTCATGAACGATGCCACACGACTCAAAAGCGAGGCCGCGTAGCCGGCGCTCGACGTGGCAATTCCGTGTCGCCGGACGGCCGCGCTAGTCGCACCTGACAGTCATTCCGCCATCCACGACGATTTCCGTGCCGGTGACGAAACGAGCCTCATCCGACGCGAGGAACAACGCTGCATTGGCAGTGTCGCGGCCGTCACCCATGAAACCGATTGGAATGCGCTCGAGCCGCGATTTGAGAAGCGCTTCAATGTCGCCACCCGTGCGTTGCTTGGCAAGCCGAGCCTCAACCATCGGCGTGTGCAACTGCCCGGGAACGACCGTATTAACGCGGATGCCCTTGTCGGCATACTGGACAGCCACTACGCGCGACAACTGAATAACGCCGGCTTTCGTCGCGGCGTAACCGACTTGCGCGGAGCCGGTCCAGCGCAGCCCTGATGTCGAGGCGATATTGACGATGGCACCGGCTTTCTGACGCACCATCACCGGCAGAACGTATTTCAACGTGAGAAAAACGCTTTTCAGGTTGGAGTCGACCTGAGCATCCCATGCCGCCTCGCTCAATTCGACCGGGCCGCCGTGAGCTGACCCGCCCACATTGTTGACTAGGATGTCGATCCGACCAAAGCGATCGAGACAACTTTTCACCATGGCCTCGACCGATGCGGTGTCGGTCACGTCGCACTCATGCGTTACGATCTCGCCGCCCGCAGTTTTCGTGCGTTCAACTGTTTCAGCGACACTGCCGGCGTCGCGATCGACGGCAAAAATTTTCGCACCTTCTTCGGCAAAACGTACGGCGGTGGCGCGGCCATTGCCCCAGCCAGGTCCGACGCAGCCGGCACCGGTTATGATCGCGACCCGGTCCTGCAGACGTCCGTTCATGATGGCGCTCCCGTCAACCGTCGTGCCGGAGCGAAACGGTAGAAGCGCTGCGGATTGTCGACGAGCAGCGCATGGCGCGCGGCTTCGGTCGGGGCAATTTCCACAAGGATATCGACCAAAACGCCGTCATCTGGAACCGGTCCCTGATGGTTGGGGTGAGGCCAGTCGGTGCCCCAAACGCAGCGATCACCAAATTCAGCTACCAGTTTTCGGGCGAATGGCACTGCATCGGCATAAGGTGGACCTTTGTGCGTGACACGGTCAGAGCCGCTGACTTTCACCCAAACGTTCTTGTCATCGAGCAACGCCAGGAGCGCTCGAAAGTGCGGATGATCCATACCGAGCGAAGCGTCGACGCGACCCATGTGATCGATGACAACAGGGACAGGCGAGCGCTTCAGCGCGGGTGTGAGATCCGCGATAAGTTCGGCTTCCGTATGAATCTGCAGATGCCAGCCGATCTCCGCGAGCCGCCTGGCGAACGCGACCACCTCGTCGATTCGCGGTCCGCGGCCAAGGTGCGTCATGTAGTGGAAGCGTGCCCCGCACAGGCCCGCGGCACCGAGCCGCTTGAGCTCGGCATCGGAAATGGTCAGTGGAACGAGACCGACGCCCTTGTAGGCTTGACCGGTCGCCGCGGTCGCATCGGCGGTCACCGAATTATCGGTGCCGTGACAGGCCGGCTGGACGATCACGCAATGCTGTATGCCGAGCCGTTCATGCAGCGCGAACAGCATTTCTTTTGTGGCATCGGAGGGGGTGTAATAGCGGCCTTCCGCAAAGGGGAAACGTTTGCGCGGGCCGAAGACATGGACGTGGGCGTCGCAGGCGCCGGGTGGCTGTTTCAGTTTCGGCCTGCTGGACGTTTCCATCCAGTAAGGCGGGTCGGCGACCGTGTCAGCATTGTGCTCCATCACACTTCCTTGGCGCGCGTGCGTTCGAAAGCCGGCTCGTGTGCGGAAAACTTGCTCAGCCAGTCCACCAGAACCGGATAGGTCGGGCGCCAGTCGACTTGCTTGCGCCAATCGAGATAGCCCAGCGCGCACGACAGACCGATCGAAACAACGTCGGTCGTCGAAGGATCGGGCGGGGCCGCTTCGAAGGCGGCCAGCCCACGATGAATCTTGCCGCGTTGATGTTCAAGCCAGCGGGGCGAGTGCGGCACGTCGGGACGGAAACGGGTTTCGTAAACGACCAGGATCGAGGCATCCATGATGCCGTCGGCGAGTCGTGCCTGCGTAAGCATCCGGTAGCGTTCGGGCCCATGCAGCCGCAGCAAACGTTCAGTACCGGCAACATCCTGCAGGAATTCGATGATGATCCCGCTGTCGTAGATCGTGCTGCCATCTTGCAGGACAAGACATGGCATCTTGCCGAGCGGATTCTGCTGCCGCAGCGTATCGTTTTCGTCGAGAGGATCTGCGTGCGTAACCGTGATGCGCTTGCTCAGACCCAGCGCGTCGATTGCCATGCGAACCTTGCGGCCGAAAGGCGAGGTCAGCGTTGAGCGCAGTACAAAATTCTCGGTCATGAGATAGGTCGGGTGGCTATTTGTCTTTTTCGGTTTGCACGCCGGCGTCCGCGATCACCTTCGCCCACTTTTTCGTCTCGCTGTCGATGTAGTCGCGGAAGTGTTCCGGCGTGTCGCCAACCAGAATAGCGCCCTGGCTGGCCAGTTTTTCGACCACGGTCGGATCTTTCATAGCCTCGATGGTGGCCTTGTTGAGCACCGCGACGACCTGTGGCGGTGTTTTGGCTGGCGCGACCATGCCGTACCAGTTCTCGGTCTGAAGGTGCGCCATGCCAACTTCAACGGTGGTCGGTACCTCGGGCAAACTTGCGACGCGATCCATCGCCCCGACCGCGATCGGCCTGAGCTTGCCGGCCTTTATCTGCGGCAGCAGGACCGGCAAATCCAGGAATACCATCTGCACTTGCTGGGCGAGGAGGTCGTTCACTGCCGGTGCCGCGCCGCGGTAGGGCACGTGCACGATATTGATGCCGGCGGTGAGCTTGAACAGTTCACCGGCAAGATGCGGCATGCTGCCCGGGCCGGATGACGCGAAGTTGAGCTTGCCGGGCTGCGATTTCGCCAGGGCCACCAGTTCCTGCATGTTGTTGGCGGGGACGCTGGTCGCGACGACCAGCATTTCCGGGACCTTGGCGACCAAAGTGACCGGCTGCAGGTCGCGGAGTGTGTCGTAAGCGACCTTTTCCATGCTCGGGCTGATGGCGAGCGCGCCAGCGCTGGCGATCGCAACGGTGTAGCCATCGGGTGGCGCCTTCGCGACGACATCGGTACCGACAACGCCGCCCTGGCCCGAGCGGTTGTCGATGATGATCGGCTGCTTGAGGATTTCCGCCATCCGCTGCGCAACGACGCGCGCGATGATGTCATTTGGCCCGCCGGGCGGGAAGGGCACGATCATTCGGATCGCCTTGTTGGGAAAATCCTGCGCAGCGGCCAGCGTGGAACACAGCAGAGTCAAAGCGATCAGCAGCGGTCTCAAGGGTTTCACGATAATCCTCCCACTGTCCGTTTCGGTCGGGCGACGGACTTGATTTGTCGGCAGCATACGTCATGACAAAGGACGGAAGCTACCTGGTCCGGACAGGTGCCGGTTCGGCTGGGCTGCGCAAAGTTATGGAGGAACACCGAATGGAAATCGATCTGCCGGAGGTCATGGCCGAGGTGAGGGCGGCTTTTGAACGATACGAGAAGGCCCTGGTGTCGAACGACGTGGCGACCCTCGATGAGCTCTTCCGGGACGATCCGCGCACGGTCCGTTATGGCGTCACGGAAAATCTGTACGGCTACTCCGAGATCAGGTCGTTCCGCGCAGCCCGGTCGCCCGTCGCGCTTGGCCGCAAATTATCGCGTACCGTCATCACCACGTTCGGCCGGGACTTTGCAGCCGCCTCGACGCTTTATGAGCGGCCGACGGCCCCCGGCAAGATCGGCCGGCAAACCCAGACATGGGTGAAGTTTCCGGAAGGCTGGCGTGTGGTCGTCGGTCACGTCAGCCTGATGGAGAAGCCCGCCAGCTGACTAGATCGCGGCGACCCCCTGCACTTCAACCAGCAACAGTTCCTGCACGAGACGATCAACCATCAGCAACGTATTCGGCGGATAGACGCCGTTGGAAAACATCTTGGGAAATTCGCGCAGCCTGTATTTCATGAATTTCGGAATATCCTGCGAGTGAACGAGGTAAGTCGTGAACTGCACGATGTTGCCCCAGCCGGCGCCGCACGATTTGAGCGCCGCCTCGATATTGGCGAAGCTCTGCACGCACTGCGCGTCAAAGTCGTCAGGGCCGACAACCTTGCCATCCTTGTCGACGCCCACCTGGCCCGCGATGAAAATGAATTCAGACGCCTTCACGCGGGTCAGATGTGAATATTGACCGAGCGGCTTGCCGAGCGCCTCGGGGTTGACGATTTTGATCGTTGCCATCGCCTGTCTCCTCCACGCTGCGGCAAGCCGCTTGTTTTTACCGTCTCTTACTCGACCTGGACGCCGCTCGCCTTGATCGGACCTTCCCATTTCTTGACTTCGCTCTTGACGAAATCGCCGAGCCATTGCGGGCTGCGCTCGTTCGGGCCGGCAACGGTTGCACCGAGTTGCGCAAGGCGTTCCTGCACCGACGGAGTTGCAAGGGCGCCGACGGCAGCCTCGTTGAGCTTCTTCACCACGTCGGCCGGCGCGCCTTTCGGCAGGAACAGCGCGCTCCACGTGTAGGCCTGAACATCGGTTCCCTGTTCACCGGTCGTCGCGAGATTCGGCAGAACGGGTGAGCGCTCTTTCGTCATGATGGCGATGCCTTTGACCTTCCCACCGTCGATCTGCGGTTTGGCGGTCGCGATGATGTCGCACAGAAAGTCGATGCGTCCGCCGACCAGGTCCTGCATGGCCGGTCCGGTGCCTTTGTATGGAACGTGCGTGATCTTGGTGCCCATCGCGCTGTCGAGCACCACGCAGGCAAGATGCGTTGCCGAGCCAGCACCGGCTGAGCCGTATTGCATCTTGGCCTGGTTCGCCTTCGCGTAGGCGATGAATTCCTTGAAATTGTTCACCGGCAAGTCAGGCCGGGTGATGATCGCGATCGGAGTGATCGCGAGATAGGCAACCGGGGTGAAATCCGTCAGCACATTGTAGAGCGGGTGTTTGTAGAGAGTCTGGTTCTGCGCGTGCGTGCCGACGCTGCCGAGCACCATCGTGTAGCCATCCGGCTTGGCGTCAGCGACACGCTTGGATCCGGTCATGCCGCCGGCGCCGCCGACATTTTCGACAACGACCTGTTGGCCAAGCAATTCGCCCATGCGCTGCGCGATGATGCGGCCGATGGTGTCCTGCGGTCCGCCGGCGGCGAACGGGATGACCATCGTGACTGGCCGTGTCGGGAAATCCTGGGCACTTGCGGGGCCGATCAGCGCCAGCGCGACAGCCGCCACAGCGAACAGTATCTTTTTCATTTTCTTCATTGTTTCCTCCACCAAACTCCAGACCCTTTGCGCCGCGTGCGCCGACCGGTCAAGCCGGGCGACATCCCATGGCTAACCGACCTCCATGATCTCCTCGGGGAACTGGTGCAATCGGTCGCCCGGACCGTTGCCGCCAATGAGGTAGTTATCGCAAAGCCAGTTCAGATAACCGGCATGGATATAGGTCGGATGAACGACAATATTCATATCCTTTGCGATGGTCATTGGTTCATCGTGACGCACCAATGGGCGTTCGACCAGATCGTAGCCCTGGCCATGGCAATAAAGCCGCGCTTCGGCCGGCCTGCCGTTTTTGCGCATGAAATCGTTGAAAGCTTCCCAAACGTCCTTGCAGGGTGTGCCCGGCTTCAGCAGGTCGAGCGTGAGCTTGCGCGAGGCCTTGCAAAACTCGAGCTCGTCTTTCATCGCCTGCGGCACTTTGGCGCCGACGACGCAGGAGCGACCGAGCTCCGTGTACATTCCGCCCGGTCCGTTGTCTTCCACGAGCAGTGCAATCTGGTCACCCTTCTGGATGACACGGTTTTGTAGGTGGCGATTAGCGAATTTCGACGGCTTGCCGAGCGGCATCGACGCGCAGAGATAAATGCCATTCTCGCTGCCGTGGCACTGGCTGTAGTGCTGCGCCGCAGCGGCGACTTCAGTATCGCGCATGCCCGGCTTCGCGGCCGCGAAGGCAGCCCGCATCGCGCCGTCTTGCATCAATGCGGCGCGTCTCACCAATTCCATTTCTTCGGCGCTTTTTATGACCTTGATCCGGTCGACCATGTCCGTCGCATCGACGAAGCGCGCCTGCGGAAACGTGCGCTTGATGTAGTCGAGCAACGCGTAAGACATCTGATAAGTACCGACGTAGCCGATCGTCGCTTGCGAAAATGGCTTGAGCGCTGTCGCTGCAAGCTCGGGGTCGTACTCTTTGGTGTAGTGGGCCGAGGCATAGCTTGGCGTCGTGAGAATGCGTTTGACGCCACGCCAGTTCTGATCGCCTTGCGCGGTTGCTTCGCTGCCACCGAATGGGCCCTGGCAAACCACGGTCATCTCGTCGTCGCGGGGGAAGACCACGGTGTTGGGATAGCCGTTGGTCGCCGGCATGTCCGTGAAGTAACGGACATAGCCGCCCATGTGATCATTGTTGTTCTGCATCAACAGAACGTCGATCTTTTCCTTTTCCATGGCCGCACGCACCGCGCGCCAACGGCGCTCAAGCTCGGCATTGGAGATCGGCGTGTTCAGTCGTTCCGACAAAGGCATGGTTCAGTCTCTCCAGGATGCGGGCTTTCGCACGATGTTGATCATGGATTTTAGATCGCCGGATAGGAACTTGGCCATGTTGCCGACGATGGTCGGCATCGCACGTTCCTCGTAGCCCTGCGAATAGCCGCCGAGGTGGGAAAAGATCGTCACATTTTTCGTTTTCCATAACGGGCTATCGGCGGGGAGGGGCTCCTGCGCGAACACATCGAGCGCGGCGCCTGCAATCTTTCCATTCTCGAGCGCGGCGATCAGCGCCGACTCGTCGACGACGCCACCGCGCGCCACATTGACCAGGTAGGCGGTGGGCTTCATGGCGGCGAGTACTTTTGCTCCGACGATGCTGCGCGTTTCCGCGGTAAGAGGCGTCAACGCGACAAGAAAGTCGAGCTCAGGCGCGATCTTCTCTATTGAATCGCGATGAACCATGCGATCGAATCCATTGGCTTCACGCGGACTGCCGCTGATCCCGACAACCGTCATGTGAAGTGACTTGCAGATCGGCGCCAGATATTCCGCGATCAGACCAACGCCGAGAATGCCGACGGTTTTTCCGGCCAGCAGTGCGGCCGGCCAGCGTTCCCATTGGCCCTTGGCCTGCGCGACGCCGGCGCGCGGCAGATCGCGGGCGAGCGAAAGCATGTAGGCGATCGTAGCTTCGGAAACCGGCGCCCCATGAATGCCGCGGACATTGGTCACGAGCACGTCTTTGCCAAGCGATGGAAGGTCGACGATGTTGTCGACCCCTGTCCCGAGCGCCTGGATCCATTTCAATTTTGGCGCGTCCCGGACGACGTGGTCAGCCATCGGTGGAGAAAAGCAGAGGAGAACGTCGATGTCGGCAACATACGGACCGACGTCATTGTGGTGGCCGACGACATTGATGGTCAGTTGTGGAAACCGTTCCAGAAGCAGCGCCCTGTAGCGTGCGCGCATCGCTTCCTGGACTTCCGTGAGGATGAGGACGTTGGACATGGCCGGGGAGGTATAGCGTGATCCCGAAATGTTGGAACCCGTTTTCGGTCGGATTTTCTTCTGCGGCAACATTCCACACCGGGGGTGACCCGCATCGCGGGTCTGCGCTAAACTCCGGTGCGCTAGTGGGGCCGATTTATGCCGATTGATCTGAGCCAGGTGGACTGGCTGTACGTCGTAGTATTGGCAATTCTGGTTTTTGTCGCGACCTATGTCGGCGGCCTACTGTCGTTCGGGCGCCGTTTGATGGGCGCAGCGCTCTCGACTCTGCTGTTCGTGGCGCTGTTCGTGTTCTGGACTTATTACCCTCACCGCGTGCCGTTACTCCCGAAAACGATCACGCTTCCGAATGCGCCGGCCACGACGGCGGCTCCGCCGCAGCCCGAGCCCGCCGCTCCCGCGGCGCCGCAGAGGCCGAAAAATCCGGTCACGGATATTACGCCGCGCAATCCAGTCACGGACGTCACGCCGCCGGCCGCGGCGCCAACGCCTTCCACGCCGGCCACGCCCGCAACGCCGCCCGCGGCCCCGGCTCGTTAGGCTTGCCAGCGACCGGCATTGGTGTTTCTCATGATCCTCGAAGTGTAGCCGGAGAAAAAGGCAGTAGAGCTGTATGAAAAAAGTTTATCCCGACGCAAAAACGGCGCTGGCAGGGTTGCTGAAAGACGGCATGCTGATCTGTGCCGGAGGCTTCGGCCTTTGCGGTATTCCCGAAGAGCTGATCAAGGCGATCCGCGACTCCGGCGTGAAGAACCTCACCATTGTGTCGAATAATGCCGGCGTCGACGGTGCGGGCCTTGGTCTTTTGCTTGAAAGCCGGCAGGTCAAAAAGATGATCTCGTCATATGTCGGCGAGAACAAGCTGTTTGCCCAGCAATATCTCGCCGGTGAACTTGAGATTGAATTCAATCCGCAAGGGACGCTAGCCGAACGCATCCGGGCTGGTGGGGCGGGAATACCGGCTTTCTTTACGCGCACCGGTGCCGGTACCGATATTGCCAAAGGAAAAGAAGAACGCGAGTTCGACGGCAGCCGGTACATCATGGAGCGAGGCATCGTTGCCGATCTGTCGATCGTGCATGCGTGGATGGCCGATACCGAAGGCAATCTCGTCTATCGAAAGACGGCGCGTAACTTCAATCCGATGATGGCGACGGCGGGGAAGGTCACAGTCGCGGAGGTCGAGAACCTGGTGCAGCCGGGCGATATCAACGCCGACCACATCATCACGCCGGGTATTTACGTCAAACGGATCATCCACGTGCCGAACGCGGTCAAACACATTGAACAGCGCACTGTGCGCAAGCGCCATGCCGCGCCAGCCGGAACAGGAGAGGAAGTCTAATGCCCTGGACCCGTGATCAGATGGCCGAACGAGCGGCCAAGGAATTGCGCGACGGATTTTACGTCAATCTCGGAATCGGCATTCCAACATTGGTGTCGAACTACATTCCCGATGGAATGACCGTTCAGCTGCAAAGCGAGAATGGCATGCTCGGCTTCGGGCCTTTCCCATATGAAGGTGAAGAAGATCCCGATCTTATCAACGCTGGCAAACAGACGGTGACGGAGCTGCCGACCACCAGCTTTTTCTCATCGGCGGTTTCGTTCGCGATGATCCGGGGCGGACACATCGACCTGTCCATTCTCGGCGCCATGCAGGTTGCCGAAAATGGCGACCTCGCCAACTGGATGATCCCCGGAAAGATGGTCAAAGGCATGGGCGGGGCCATGGATCTCGTCGCCGGCGTGAAGAAAGTGGTCGTCGTGATGGAGCACACCGCCAAGGACGAACCCAAGCTGCTCCACAAATGCAAATTGCCCCTAACCGGTGCCGGAGTAGTGGACATGGTCATCACCGATCTCGGCGTGTTCAGCATCGACAAGAAGGGTGGCAACATGACGCTGAGCGAACTCGCACCCGGCGTGACCGTCGATGAAATCAAGAAAAAGACCGAGGCGAGCTTCAAGGTCGACCCGAAGCTGAAACACTAGCAAGGGAACAAATCGCGAGCCCGAACCTTTGCTCTGGCATGAGTGACAAGCCTGATTTTGACGAGGAAATGGACCGACTGCAGGGTCACATGCCAGACGGGCAAGTCGCAATATCGACCGACTGCGCCAGCCGGAGGCGGTATGGGTTCGTGTCCCGGCTGGAATCGCGTTGACCGGGGGCGGAGTGTTCGGCTTCTTGCCGGTTCTCGGCTTCTGGATGCTTCCGATCGGGCTTGCGCTTCTCGCACAAGATGTGCCGCCAATGCGGCGGCCAATGGCCCGCGCCCTGCGGTTCACCAACAGCAAGATCGACCAACGAAAAAAGCGGAAAGCCGACAAAAAGGCGGACTAGGCCTGCCCTTTAATTTTGTCGTGCGAACCGTTACAGCTTCGAACCGAGGGGGACGACCCATGCTGTCCGAAACCGATCGCAGAAAAGCCGCCGACATTCTGATGGCGGCGCAGAAAGAGTGCAAACAAGCGACTCAGCTGCACATTACATTTCCTGGGATCACGATCGAGGATTCCTACGCGATCTCGACCGAGGTCGCGAACCGCAAGATCAAGGTCGGCGCGCGGGTGATCGGTCACAAAGTGGGTCTCACATCGAAGGCGATGCAGCGCTCGTCCATGATCGACGAGCCCGACTATGGCTACATCCTCGACGATCAGCTAATTGCTGATGGCGCTAAGGTGAGGCACGCCGACTACTGCAAGCCGCGCGTCGAGGTCGAGCTTGCGTTCATCATGGGCAAGAAGCTGCAGGGGCCGGGCGTCGGGCTGACCGATGTGCTGCGCGCCACTGAATACGTGGTTCCGGCGATCGAGATCGTCGATGCGCGGCTCCAGGATCAGCGCAAGATCGTCGATACCGTTGCCGACAACGGCGCCGCTGCAGGCATCGCCATGGGCGGACGGCCGGTCGGACCGATGGATGTCGATCTGCGCTGGGTCGGCGGCATCATGTATCGCAATTCGGAGATCGAGGAGACAGGGCTCGCCGCCGGCGTGCTCGGTCATCCGGCGCTCGGTGTTGCGTGGCTCGCCAACAAGATCGGTGCGCACGGGCATGCGCTCGAGCCGGGCCATATCGTGCTCGCGGGCTCCTTTACCCGTGTCGTTTTCGCGCAGAAGGGTGATACGCTGCACGCCGATTTCGGGTCGCTCGGCGGTCTTGCCATTCAATTCGTATAAGAGTGAGCCATCATGGTTGAATTTCAGACGAACGCATTCAAGCGCGCGCTCAAGGAGGGGAGGCTGCAGATCGGTCTGTGGTCGAGCCTGTGCAGCAACATCGCCGCGGAGATTATTTCCGACAGTGGGTTCGACTGGATTCTGCTCGACACCGAGCATTCGCCGAACGAGATTCCGGATCTGGTCTCGCAGCTGCAGGCGGTGCAGCGCGGGACGGCCACTCCGATCATCCGGCCGGCTTGGAACGATGCGGTGCTGGCAAAGCGTGCGCTCGACATCGGCGCGCAGACTCTGCTCTTTCCCTATGTGCAGAGCGTCGAGGAGGCCAAGCGGGCGGTGGCCTCGACGCGCTATCCCCCGCAGGGAATCAGGGGGGTCTCGGTAGCCGCGCGCGCTAGCCGATATGGCCGGGTTCCGGGGTACCTGACCAAGGCCAATGCCGAGATTTGCGTGCTGGTGCAGGTCGAAACGCGCGCCGCGCTTGACCAGATCGACGCAATCGCCGCCGTCGACGGGATCGACGGGGTTTTCATAGGTCCCTCCGACCTCGCCGCGTCACTCGGTCATCTTGGCAACCCGCAGCAAGCCGATGTGCAAAAGGCGATGGAAAATGCGGTCAAGCGCTTGAAAGCTGTTGGGAAGCCAGCTGGGATCCTCACCGGCAACGAGGACGAGGCGCGTCGGTATATCGAATGGGGTTATCTTTTTGTGGCAGTCGGCGCCGACGTAGGTCTGCTCGCCCGAAACGCCGATGCCCTGGCAAAAAAGTTCAAACCGGCCAACTGAGGTCGAACTAACAGACTTAATGTTATCAATAACTTAGACGAACGTCCGAGCCTTTCGTAGGCCTTGCCGCACGGCGCGAAAACCTGTCAAGAATGCGCGACGAGGGGCTGCTGCCGATGAGTGAAGAGATGATCCTCGAAACCGAGGATCTCACCAAGGAGTTTGCCGGCTTTGTCGCCGTTAACGGCGTCAGCCTGCGTGTCAAGCGCGGGACAATCCACGCTTTGATCGGGCCAAACGGCGCTGGCAAGACCACTTGCTTCAATCTGCTGACCAAGTTTTTGAGCCCAACGCGCGGACGCATTTTGTTCAAGGGTAACGACATAACCGCGATGCAGCCCGCCGACGTCGCCCGGCTCGGCTTGGTGCGCTCGTTTCAGATCTCCGCAGTTTTTCCGCACATGACAGTTCTCGAGAATGTACGTATCGCGCTGCAGCGGCAACGGGGTGGTTCATTTGACTTCTGGCGGCCGACCTCGGTGCTCAACGGCTTGAACGAACGCGCGATGGCGCTGATTGCGGACGTCGGCTTGTCGTCCGTGACCGATTGGCTTGCGGTCGAACTTCCCTATGGCCGCAAGCGCGCGCTGGAAATTGCCACGACGCTGGCACTCGATCCAGAGATGTTATTGCTTGATGAGCCAACGGCAGGAATGGGTCACGAGGACATTGACCGCGTCGCGCAGTTGATCAAGCGCGTTTCAGCAGACCGAACTGTTTTGATGGTCGAGCACAATCTATCTGTGGTGGCCGATCTTTCAGACCACATCACTGTGCTTACGCGAGGCCGTGTTCTGGCGGAAGGTGACTACGGCACGGTCTCGACCAACCAGGAAGTGCGCGAAGCCTATATGGGGGTCGGGCATGCTTGACCAGCGCACGCCGCTTCTTGCCGTGAAGGACTTACAAGCGTGGTACGGTGAGTCGCACATTCTGCACGGTGCGACATTCGATGTCCGCGAAGGCGAGGTTGTCACGCTGCTGGGGCGCAATGGCGCTGGCAAGACAACGACACTCAAATCAATCATGGGGATTGTCGGGCATCGTACAGGTTCTGTGCGATTTGAGGGAGAGGAGCTTATTGGCCGGACTTCTAACCAAATTGCGTGCGCAGGCATCGCATTCTGTCCCGAGGAAAGAGGTGTTTTTTCCAGCCTCACCGTCGAGGAAAATCTGTTGTTGCCGCCCGTGATCAAGCCAGGGGGCCTTTCTCTCGATCGCATTTTTGATTTGTTTCCAAATCTCAAGGAACGGCTTGGCTCAAGCCAAGGCACAAAGCTTTCCGGGGGTGAGCAGCAGATGCTCGCGATTGGCCGCATCCTCCGAACAGGTGCCCGGTTGTTATTACTTGATGAGCCGACTGAAGGACTCGCTCCCGTGATCATCCAGCAGATAGGCAGGACCATCCGCGCGCTCAAAGAGCAGGGCTTTACCATTCTACTCGTCGAGCAAAACTTCCGTTTCGCTTCGACGGTTGCGGATCGCTACTACGTCATGGAACATGGACGCATCATCGACCAGTTCGCCAATGCTGAATTGGACGCTAACGTCGAAAAACTGCACGACTATCTCGGTGTCTAAAAGAAAACGGAGCAGGAAATCAGAGAGGATACGTCAATGAAACGAATATTAGGTTTGACGACTCTTGCTGTTGTTTTGGCCTGCGGCGTTGCGAACGCTCAGCAGATCAATGTCAAGGTCGGTGTGCTGACCGACATGTCGAGCCTTTACGCCGATGCAACCGGTCCCGGCTCCGTGATTGCCGCCAAGATGGCGGCTGCGGATTTCATGAAGGATCACCCCAACGTCAAGGTCGAGGTGATCTCCGGCGATCACCAGAACAAACCCGACATCGGAACTCAACTCGCAAACCAATGGTATGACGTTGAGAAGGTAGACATGATCGTCGATGTGCCGAACTCCGGCGTGGCTCTGGCGATCAGTCAGGTGACCCGTGACAAGAACAAAGTCTTCGTCGGATCGGGTCCTGCGACTTCGGATCTCACAGGGCCAAAGTGCAGTCCCAACACCGTGCACTGGACCTATGACACCTGGATGTTGGCTAACGGGACCGGGAAGGCCGTGGTCAAAACTGGGGGCGATACATGGTTCTTTCTGACCTCTGACTACGCTTTCGGTCATGCGCTTGAACGCGATACAATGGCGGTTGTTGAGGCGAACGGTGGCAAAGTACTTGGCAAGGTCCGCCACCCGATTAACACAAGTGACTTCTCGTCGTTCTTGCTGCAGGCGCAGTCCTCGAAAGCCAAAGTCATCGGGCTAGCGAACGCCGGCGGCGACACCATCAATTCGATAAAACAGGCGTCGGAGTTCGGCATCGTAAAAGGCGGTCAAAGCCTCGCCGGGCTTCTGGTGTTTGCTACCGACGTCAATGCCCTCGGCTTACAGACAGCCCAGGGTCTCGTTTTGACCGAGACCTTCTACTGGGATCTGAACGACTCTACTCGGGCATGGACCAAGCGGTGGCATGCCGAACGCAATGCGGCGAACAAATATCCGGCAATGAACCAAGCCGGCGTGTACGCAGGCACTTTGCACTATCTCAAGGCGGTCCTCGCGTTGAAGAGCGCGGCTGACGGCAAAGCGGTGGTCGCAAAGATGAAGGAAATGCCGACCGACGATCCATTGTTTGGCAAAGGGACGATACGTGCTGACGGTCGGAAGCTGCATCCGGCGTACCTCTTCGAAGTGAAGAAGCCCGAGGAATCGAAGTATCCGGGAGACTTCTATAAGCTGCGCGCGACCATCCCTGCGGATGAGGCGTTCCGACCGCTCAAGGAAGGCAACTGTCCGCTGGTCTCGGGCTGAAGATTTGTACCTATCCAAAACAACAAGGAGGATGCACTGATGAGAAAAGCCTTAGGACTTGCGGCGTTTGCCGCGGTTCTTGCCTGTGGTGCAGCAAACGCCCAGCAGGTGAATGTCAAGATTGGCGTGCTCAGCGACATGTCGAGCCTCTACGCCGATATCGGTGGACCGGGTTCGGTCGCGGCCGCGAAAATGGCGATCGCAGACTTCACCAAAGACAATCCCAATGTGAAAGTTGAGATGATCGCCGGCGATCACCAGAACAAGCCGGACATTGGGTCGCAAATCGCCAACCAATGGTACGATGTCGACAAAGTCGACATGATTATCGACGTCCCTAACTCGGGCGTCGCGTTGGCTGTCAGCCAGGTTGCCAACCAGAAGAACAAAGTCTTCATCGTGTCTGGTGCGGCCGCGTCCGATCTCACCGGGCCGAAGTGCAATGCCAACACAATCCACTGGACCTACGACACATGGATGTTGGCCAACGGCACAGGCACCGCGATTGTGAAAACGGGCGGTGACACTTGGTTCTTCCTAACGTCGGACTACGCATTCGGTCACGCGCTGGAACGGGATACGATAGCGGCAGTTGAAAAGGCCGGCGGAAAAGTGCTCGGCAAGGTACGCCATCCACTCAATACCAACGACTTCTCATCATTCTTGCTACAGGCGCAGTCGTCCAAAGCAAAAGTCATCGGCCTTGCGAATGCCGGTGGTGACACCATCAACTCGATCAAGCAAGCGGCCGAGTTCGGCATCGTGAAGGGCGGGCAGAGTCTCGCCGGCTTGCTTGTGTTCGCTAGCGACGTCGCCGCACTTGGTCTTCCAACAGCGCAAGGTCTGGTCCTGACCGAGACCTGGTACTGGGACATGAATGATACCAATCGTGCTTGGACCAAGCGTTGGCAGCAAGAGCGCCAGGGAAAGTGGCCGACGATGATTCATGCCGGCGTCTACGCCGGTGTGTTGCACTACCTCAAGGCCGCGGTCGCGCTCAAAGGCAACGTCAGCGACGGCAAAACCGTTGTCGCACAGATGAAGTCAATGCCGACAGATGATCCGCTGTTCGGGAAGGGGACTATCCGTGCCGATGGTCGCAAGATTCATCCGGCTTACTTGCTGGAGGTGAAGAAGCCTGAGGAATCGAAGCACCCGGGCGACTTCTACAGGGTCCGCGCAACCATTCCGACAGAGGAGGCCTTCCGGCCGCTAAAGGAAGGCAACTGCCCGCTCGTCAGCGGCTGATGTTGATTGAAGTGCGAGGGGCGGGCTGGCGCTCGCCCCTCGGTTTGGCGGTGACCGGATGTTCGAGATCTTTGGCATACCCTCGACTGCGCTGTTCGGTCAGCTGTTGATCGGTTTGATCAATGGCTCGTTCTACGCGTTGTTGAGCCTGGGGCTCGCCGTTATTTTCGGCATGCTCAACATCATTAATTTCAGTCACGGCGCCCAGTATATGATGGGCGCCTTTACGGCATACCTTATTCTGAAATATTTGGGTCTTGGCTATTGGCCTGCCTTGATCATCGCGCCGATCATTGTCGGGTTCACCGGCATAATTGTCGAACGGCTTTTCCTTCAACGACTTTACAAACTCGATCATCTCTATGGACTGTTGCTCACGTTTGGGCTGGCGTTGATCTTCGAGGGTGTGGCGCGCAATTATTTCGGATCTGCCGGTCTGCCTTACACGGTGCCAGAGTCGTTGCGCGGCGGTCAGAATCTCGGATTTATGTTCCTGCCCAACTACCGCGCGTGGGTCATCGCAGCTTCACTCGTAATTTGTATCGGAACTTGGTTCGTAATCGAGCGCACCCGCCTGGGCGCATACTTGCGCGCCGCGACCGAGAACCCGACGCTCGTTCGTGCATTCGGCATAAACGTCCCGCGAATGATCACCCTCACTTATGGGTTCGGTGTGTCGCTCGCCGCTTTTGCCGGTGTCATGGCCGCTCCAATTTACAACGTGTCACCCCAGATGGGCTCTGAACTGATCATTGTAGTGTTCGCGGTCGTTGTGATCGGTGGAATGGGCTCGATTTTGGGTGCGATAGTCACGGGCTTCGGTCTCGGGGTCGTCGAAGGTTTGACGAAGGTGTTTTTCCCTGAAGCGTCCAACACAGTGGTCTTCGTCATTATGGCGATTGTGCTGCTGGTCCGGCCAGCTGGTCTGTTCGGGCGGAGGGCGTGATGGAACACGTCGCCGATCCGCTGGTGAAAAAACCATCTGTTCTGCGCAGCCAAAGTGAGACCATCGGTTTTGTGATCATGACCGCGGCGTTGGTCGTAGCGCCTTTCGTAACCTATCCGCTCTTCCTGATGCAGGCCATGTGTTTTGCCCTGTTTGCATGCGCCTTCAATCTGTTGATCGGTTATGTCGGTCTCTTGTCATTTGGTCATGCCCTCTATTTTGGGTGGGCGAGTTATCTTTCGGCTTATTCCGCAAAAGCCTGGGGCTTCCCTCCCGAACTTGCGATTCTGACCGGTACCGCAACCGCGGCTCTATGCGGCCTCGTCGCCGGTTCATTGGCGATCCGCCGCCAGGGCATCTATTTTGCAATGATCACGCTCGCGCTTGCGCAGATGATGTATTTCTTTGCTTTGCAGGCAAAATTTACCGGTGGCGAAGATGGCATTCAGGCGGTGCCGCGTGGAGTTTTATTTGGCCTCATCAATTTGAAAAACGAAATGTCGATGTACGCCGTCGTCTTGGTCATATTTCTCGGAGGCTTCATGTTCATTTATCGAATAATCCACTCGCCATTTGGCGAGGTACTTAAGGCAATTCGTGAAAACGAAGCGCGCGCGATTTCGCTTGGGTACAAAACTGACCGGTACAAGCTGGTCGCGTTTGTGCTGTCGGCGACACTTGCCGGTGTCGCCGGAGCCACGAAAGCGATAGTATTGCAACTGGCCTCACTCACTGACGTGAATTGGCCGATGTCAGGTGAAGTTGTGCTGATGACCCTGGTCGGTGGTCTTGGCACCATATTTGGTCCGGTCGTTGGTGCCTTCGCGATTCTAGTGATGCAGTTCAAGCTTGCTCCAATCGGGGAATGGGTGCTTGTTATTCAAGGTGCGATTTTTGTTTCTTGCGTGCTGCTTTTCCGTCGCGGAGTTATAGGTGAGATTGCCAACAAGCTGCATATCCGCCTCTAGGTTCTGACGGTCTGCGAACGTCTACGAATCGGAGTATATGCGTGCGCTAAAGTAAGCCGTTGTTTCCGTGCAATTTTCGGCGGCCGTTGATCGGTCCGCCGAATTGACGCGTGCCGGGGGGCAATCAATGGCAATCGTGCAAGATGTAGTTCGCTTCGATAAGATCGCCGAGAAATGGCATGGCCTGGCGCGCCGGCGGCTTGCCCAAATTCGCGATCTAGAGCGAAGCGGCCGATGGACAAAGTATTACACCAAGGAACAGCTTGCGTGGCATCTGCACGAAGCGGAGCGCATCACCGCAGTCTGGGCGGCACTAGCAAGTCGGCGGTCTACATTCGAAAAGCGCGATTTTACTCCGGCGGCTTGATACGAAGCGGATTGCTGGCCGCCACCATAGCGGCCATGACATTCGGACAGGCTGCGAACGCGCAGGACCTCAAACGCGGTGAAGCGCTACTTGCTCGCAACTGCGCTCCGTGTCATGCAGTCGGCCGAACCGGAGACAGCCCGCAAAAGCTTGCTCCGACGTTCCGTAGCCTTGGCCAACGCTATCCAATTGAGTCTTTGGAGGAAGCGCTTGGAGAAGGCATTATGTCCGGTCATCCGGATATGCCGGAATTTTCATTCGATGCGGCGGACGTCGGTGCAATTATTGCTTATCTAAAATCCATCCAGCAGCACTAGGTTCAGCGTTTACCAGCCAGAGTCGAATCCATCATGCCCAGTACCTTGTTTACGCCCTTGCGTTTGGCGGGTCTTGCGCTTGCCAACCGCATCGTGGTTTCACCGATGTGCCAATATTCCGCCGACGACGGCTGTGCCAATGATTGGCATCTCATGCATCTCGGCATGCTGGCCCATTCCGGAGCGGCGCTCGTGATCGTGGAGGCGACCCACGTGGAACGGCACGGCCGCATTACTCACGGATGTCTGGGCCTCTATTCCGACGACAATGAGGCTGCGTTGGCGCGGGTGATTGTGCAGGCACGACGCATGGGCAGCGCCAAATTTGGCATCCAGATCGCGCACTCTGGACGCAAGGGCTCCGCGCAACGTCCGTGGGAAGGTGCGCTTGCGCTCAAACCCGAGGCTGACCCTTGGCCCACGATCGCGGCGTCACCAATTCCATTTGGAGACGGTTGGCATACACCCCGCGAAGTCACCGAAGCAGATATGGAACGCGTGCGCGCGGCTTTTGTCTCTGCGGCGCAACGTTGCTTGCGCATCGGCTTTGATGAAATCGAGTTGCATATGGCCCATGGCTATCTCGCACACGGCTTTATGTCGCCAATTTCAAACAAGCGCACGGATCAATACGGTGGCTCCTTTCAAAATCGCATGCGTTTTCCGTTATCAATCACGCGCGCAGTGCGTGCCATAGTTCCGAAAGCGGTTCCGCTGGGTGCGCGCATCACAGGAAGCGACTGGCGCGAAGGCGGGCTCACTCCTGACGATGCGGTTGCCATTGCCAAAGCCTTGAAAGGAGAGGGTATCGACTTCATTTGCATCTCATCGGGTGGGGTGGCCGCTGACATCCGCAATCCCACCGAGCCCGGGTATAACGTCTCCATCGCAGCTCGCGTGAAAAAAGAGGCTGGAATTCTGACGCGCACTGTCGGTCTAATCGTGAAGCCCGATCACGCCGAAGAGATTGTTGCCAAAGGACAAGCCGACCTGGTTTCCATGGCGCGCAGTTTCCTGGACGACCCGCATTGGGGTTGGCATGCGGCCAAAGTACTTGGCGCAGACGTCGTCCGCCCACCGCAGTATCAGCGGGCCGGTCCAAAGCTCTGGGCGCCGGCGGCAGCGAAAGCCTGAACGGGTTAGATAACCGCACCGCTTGCGGGATCGATCAGGTGCATGTGAGCGACGTTGGCGTGCAGGCGCATTTTGCTCCCGGCATCGCCCACGCTGGTCGGCTCGACACGGCCACAGAACTCGGCCCCGTTGATGGTAAAAAAGACCATCGTTTCCATGCCCATCGGCTCGACGACGTCCAAAGTAACGTCGAAATCGCAGCCATCGGCGCGGCCGTTGTGTCGCGGCTCGGTAAGGTGCTCCGGCCGCAGGCCGAGGACCATCTCTTTGCTGGCGACCGACCGATAACGGGCTTCGCGGTCCGATGGGACGGGAAGTGCAATCGTGTCCGAAACCCGCGCACGCAGGCTCGAACCAGCTTGCTCGAGGCGGCACGGGATGAAATTCATCGCCGGTGAGCCGATGAATCCCGCCACGAAACGCGTGCGGGGATGATGGTAGAGCTCGTGCGGCGTGCCAATCTGCTCAATCCGCCCCTGATTCATCACCACGACGCGGTCAGCGAGCGTCATCGCTTCGACTTGGTCGTGCGTCACGTATACGGTGGTCGTCTTGACCTTCTGGTGCACACGTTTGATCTCGGTCCGCATCTGCACGCGTAGCTTGGCGTCGAGGTTGGACAACGGCTCATCGAACAGGAAGACCTTGGGGTTGCGCACGATGGCGCGGCCCATGGCGACGCGCTGACGCTGGCCGCCGGACAGCGCCTTCGGCCGACGCTCGAGCAGTTCGGTGATGTCGAGAATGCGCGCGGCGTGCTCGACCCTCTGTTTGATCTCGGCCTTGGAGAATTTGCGCAGCTTCAGGCCGAAGGCCATGTTGTCGAAGGCCGTCATGTGCGGATAGAGCGCGTAGTTTTGGAACACCATGGCGATGTCGCGGTCCTTCGGCGGCAGATCGTTGACCACCTGGCCGCCGATACTGATGTCGCCGGAGGTGATTTCCTCCAGCCCCGCGATCATCCGCAGCGTCGTCGACTTGCCGCAGCCCGAGGGGCCGACCAACACGACAAACTCGTTGTTCGGTATGTCCAGATCGATCGCGCGGACGGCTTCGACGTCGCCGTACTTCTTCACGACTTGACGCAACGCGACTTCGGCCATGCTGCTCAGCCCTTGGTGGCGCCGGCGGTCAGGCCGGCAATGTAGTAGTCCATGAGGAACGCGTAGATGACTAGCGGTGGTGCGGCCGCGACCAGGGCGCCCGCCATCAGCATGCCCCACTTGTAAACGTCGCCCCGGATTAGGCTGGTTACAGTGCCGACGGTGAGCACCTGCTGATCCGAGGAGTAGAGGAAGGCCATAGGATAGACGAAGGCCGCCCACGACACGGTGAAGGCGAAGATCATGGCGGCGATGATTCCGGGCAGCGCGACGGGGATGAAGATCTTGAGCAGCATCTGCATGTGCCCGGCGCCGTCGATCAAAGCCGCCTCGTCGAGCTCCTTCGGGATCGATTGAAAATAACCGATCATGATCCAAGTGCAGAATGGCACGGTCAGTGTCGGATAGACCAGCACCATGCCCCAATAGGAATTGAGCAGACCGATTGATTTAACGATCTGGAACATGGGGATGAACAGCAAGGTGTCCGGCACCAGGTAAGTGAGGAAGATACCGGTGGCGAGGATGCTCGATCCCCAAAAGCGCATGCGGCCGAGCGCGAATGCGGCCAGCACGCTGATTACCATGGTAATCGCCACCACACACACCGTCACGATGACCGTATTCTTGAAGAAGATCAGGAAGTCGGTCTGCGTAAGCAGAATCCTGAACTGATCGAGCGTGACGCCGTCGAAGATGAACCACGGATTGGTTGCCAGCCTCGCCATCTCGGCGTCGCTCTTGAGCGCCGTCACGACCATGTAATACGGCGGCATCAGGAAGAAGATCGCGAACAAGATCAGAAAGAAATAGGACGCAAACAACGCCCAGCGCCGACTGCGCCGCAAGCTCGATCGAGCCGGCGCTGTAACCGGTACGGCGAGAGTAGCGGTGCTCACCCGATCTCCCTCCCGCGTTTGCGCACGCCGCGCAGGATGAAGATCGCGGCGACCGCCAGGATCGGGAACATGAACAGCGACGTCGCGGCGCCGAGCGGTAGGTCGCCGGAGCGGATACCGAGCAGGAAGGCGTAGGTAGCGAACATGTGCGTCATGTTGCGCGGGCCGCCCGCCGTCATGATCTGCACGATGTCGAAATTGGCGAAGGTGACAATCAGCGAGAACAGCACCGTGATGGCGATGATATTGCGCATCATCGGCAGCGTGATGTGCACGAACTTCTGCCAGGTATTGGCGCCATCGATGGCAGCGGCTTCATAGAGCTGCTCGGGCACTGATTTGAGCGCCGCCAGGTACATGATCAGGAAGAACGGCGCGCCGTACCAGACGTTCACCAAGATGACCGTGAAACGGGCCCAATAAGGGTCGCTGAGCCACGCGACCCGTTCGAAGCCCAGACTTTGGAGTGTGTAATTGAAGGCCGAATTGGTGGGATCGAACAGCCACCACCAGCCGAGCGTCGACAGGGCCAGCGGGATCACCCACGGCACCAGCAGCATGCCGCGCCATTTACGCTGGCCTTTGACCGGAAGATTGTTGACGAGGTGCGCGGTGACCAGCCCGATCAGGGCTTTAAAGAACACGGCGGAAAGCGCAAAGATAGTCGATTGTTGGACCACCATCCAGAACGTGTCGCGCGACATTAGGAACGTGAAATTCGACAAACCTATAAAGCGCGTCTGCGCCTTGTTCAGCATCGACAGATAGATCGAATAAAGCGCGGGGTAGATGACCAAGCCGCAGATGATCACGATCAGCGGCAGGCACATCAGAAATGCGATGGTCGAGCGCTGCCGCATAAAGCGGTGCAGGCCGCTTTTGGGTACCGTGGGCGCGCTCGTGTCACTGAGCGCGGGGGTCCAAGTGTGGATGGTATCGGCCATCAGGCGCTCTCGCTGTTAGCGGGAGGATGCATGCCGGCCGATTGGGCCGGCATGCAGATTGTCCTGGCGTAGCCCTCAGGCACGCAGCGTGCCCTCGAGTTCCTTCTCGGCCCACTTGATGACGTCGTCGAGTTTCTCTTTGCCCTGCGTGAACTTCGAGATCAGCACGGTGTTGATCGCCTGGTTGTACATCTGGGCGCCGACTTCCGAACGGGCAGGCGCACCGAACATCGAGGTCTGCTCGTCGCCACGGGGCGGGTAGCCATACACGGTGCCGACGGGCGGTTCGACTGTCTTCCATGTGTCGAGGTCGTACATGGTCTTGAATGACGGCAGATCGTAGCCGTTCGAGGCCGCGACCAACTGCGCCACCGATTCTTTTTGCGAGATATAGAGCAGAAGGTCCTTCGCGGCCTGCTTGTTCTTGGAGAACTTCCACAAGCCGTAGAACTGCGGAAGCTGGCCCACGAAGCGGCCGTTCGGCCCCTTCGGCACCGGATGCGTCCAACATTGCTCCGCCACCTTCGGGTTGTCGCGCTTGGCAACCGACCAGGCGCTCGGCGGGTTCATGATGCCCGAGCCTTTGCCCGAAATGAGCCAGCGGTTGTTGCCAGCATCGTCCCAGGCGAAAACCTCGGGCGGACTCGCTTCCATGATCTTGCGGGCGACTTCGATCGCCTGCCGAGTCTGGTCGGAGTTGATCTTGATGTTGTCCTTGGCGTCGATGAACACTGCGCCGTAGGCGTTGAACAGACCACCGACCCAGTCGACTGCGTCCGAGGTCTGACCCATCGGCAGGCCGACCGGGAAGCCGGCCTTGTGCAGCTTCTGAGCGGACTCGACATAGGCATCCCAAGTCCACTTGTCGGTCTGGGCCTTGTCCCATTTCGACTCGTCGGCAGGGAACATCGCCTGTAGATCGAGACCGGCGTGCTGCTTGTAAAGGTCGAGGCGCGAACAGCATGGCTTCACCTGGCTGCCGACCGCCGTTGGCACACCAAGCCACACGCCCTTGCTCTTGGCGAGATATTCGGCGACCGGGCTGATTGGCCCGTATTTCTTGATGAGGGCGGCGATGACGTCGTCCAGTGGCTCGAGTTGCGACTGGTGGATACGGATGTTCCAGTCACGATGCGACATGATGTCGTGACCGGTGCCGGCCTGCGCTTCGGCCGCCGCGGTGAGCTTATCCTTCTCGCCTTGCGAGGTGATGTAGTCGACATGGACGTCGACTTTGTTCTTGTCGCCCCATTCCTTGCAGAGTTTGTCGAGAGCCTTATTGGCGCCGGGCACCCAGTGGTCCCAGCAGCCGAGTGAAAGCGTACCTGCGGCATAGACACCGCTGACATACGGAGCAGTAATTGCCGCCGCGGAACCGAGAGCAGCGGTCTTGAGAACAGTACGACGTGAAAGACGGGATTGTCCCATTAGCGTATCCTCCCAAATGACCCAATTTTATCTGGCGTTTAAGAAACGATACTCTTGGTCTGTTCGATCGGCTAGGGTTGCCTTGTATAAAAATGCGGTTCCTTTTGCGCCGCAACGGGCTTGCGCCCGGCAACGGGTCGAACTCCCTCAGCGATCCGCCCCCCCTCCTTTGGTCGAATGACCGGATACTGACGTTGATGGAAAATGTCGTTTTCCTTGCGGTTTTGTTCGCCGCCGCCTGTCACGCTACTTGGAATGCGCTGATCAAGGTTGGACTCGATCCGCTTTCTACCACCACGTTGATTTCGATCGGCTCAGCCATTGTGGCGCTGGTCCTCATTCCGTTCGTGGGCCTGCCGGCTTGGGGAGCCTGGCCATGGCTCATCGCATCGATCGCGATTCACCTCATCTATTTCGCGTCGTTGATCGAAAGCTATCGCACCGGCGATCTCGGCCAAGTCTATCCGATCGCTCGCGGCGCCGCGCCTCTGATGACAGCCACCGCGACAACCGTCTTCATCGGCGAAAAACTAAGCCTGGTCGGGTGGATCGGAATCCTTGCCCTGATTGCGGGGGTCCTTTTGCTGTCGGCGCGTGGTGGCCGCGATCTCGCCGTCATCGATCGCCGCGCTATTGGTTTCGCGCTCTTTACGGCAATTGCGGTCTGTGGCTACTCGGTTGTTGACGGAATAGGTGCGCGGGCCTCGAGCAACCCCATCGCCTATTCAGCCTGGCTCTTTGTCGGGATTGCATTGGTAATGGTGCCTTATGCCCTCTATCGCGACGGCCGCGAGGTCGTACCGGCAACGCGTCTCTATTGGCGCCGCGGTCTTGCAGGCGGGGCGCTACAGTTTCTCTCGTACGGAGTCGCCATCTGGGCAATGACGGTAGTGCCGATCGCGGTCGTCGCCGCCTTGCGTGAGACCAGTGTGCTTTTTGGCGCTGTAATTGCTGTGGTCGTACTCAAAGAACCGCTCCGCGCCATTCGCATCGTTGCGGCCTGCATGATCGTTTGCGGCTTGATCCTGATACGCGTGCAGTAATTGACTTATCGCGCCAATGCGGTTGTCACCGGCGATTCAATGCCAAGACGGCCGTAGCCAGGAAGCTTCACTGCGGGGTTGCGCACATCAAGACCTGCGACCAACCCCAAGAAATTAATCTCAATGCCCTCAACCCAACCGACTTTCATACCGGCGTATCCGCCGACATTGAGCTCGAGGCCCGTGCCGCTGTCAGTTGGTCCAAGATAAAAACCGTGCCGGAAATCGCGTCCAACCGCGTTTGATGGCAGGGCTACACCCAGCTCCGGAACTGTACGAAGGATCGCAGCAATGAAGCTGTTGCTGTTTGGGCCCGGCCAGATCCGATAGTCCCCAGATTGCGAGTAGTCGTAACCCTTCACAGTTTCTTCGATGCGCGGGATCAGTTTCTCGGCGTCAGTCCCGGAAATGTCGGCAAGTATAACTGGCTCGTTGCCGTACCAACGTCCGTCCGCGGGCCAGTTATTCCGACGCACCGGCTCGCCCCAGCCTACGACATCATAACGAGTCCAACGCGCTTCGTTTCGCCGCTTAAGCACGATCCAGCTGTGAACGGAAAAAATGCCCTTCCAGGCACCCGCCTTGCCGGTGAAAACGACCACGCGTGCTGGTGCGTATTCGTCCGCAGACGGTAACATTCCCGTGCTTGACCAATCGGCGTCGCGCCACGAGTGGGGATTGTCGCCGATCGCGTAGACAATGGCCCGAGCAGCAATTGGTACGAGAAAAATGATAAATACGATGAGCATGACGAAGGTTCTCGCACCAAAGTGTCGATAGCGGATCATGGTGATGCCACTATATCGACTTTCCGGCCTAACGATGGCGCCTTAAACGCCGAGTGGCTGTCATGGTGGCCAGCAGAAAACAGACGGCAGCGTGCGTAAGGTCGTCGAGGCTCGCGTGATGTTTTTTGCCTGGGCGTAAAACCTTACGCGCAACAGGTGGCACGTGGACAAATGCGGCGAGACGTGGACCATCTTCCGTCGTCGCTTCACTCGCGCGCCAACAGAGATAGTTGCACAGATAGGGTCCCGCATCGCGTGAAAGCGTGACACGAGTTCTTATTCTGCGCACGGCAGCGAATAAGTGGTGGCCATGAGGCAGCGGCAAATCGGGTGGGCCATCCGCTTGGATCCGCCGGCCGGGCAACGAGCGACCCGATATGTCGGGAAACGATCCTGATCTATTGCGCGCGCGCGTTTCAATGCGCAGCACCTTTGCCCTCGGCGCAAGCCCGAACATAAGAACCGCGTCTGGCTTGTATTTGGCGAGCAGTCTAGGCAAGTCACGGTCGACGGCCGCGTAGCTGGTTTGAAAAACATGGGGGATGATCGTAACCTCAGCGAGGGCCGGTCGTCGCAACCTTGCAAGACTTTCGATCATATGCCCAGTGGGATTGAATGGTGCGCCAGGAAATGGCCCGAAGCCGGTGACCAAAATTGTGAGCGCGGACATCTAGACACCGAGTAGCCGTGCGATTTCGTCAACCGCGAGCGTTGGTGCAAGCTTGCCGGCAGCGACCTGAATTTCAGCCTGCCGCAATTTCGCGCGAATGGATGTGTCGCTCCGCAAACGCGCAGTGAGACGTTCCTCAAGCATCGTCCACATCCATTTTACCTGCTGGTGGCGCCGCCGCGCTGCGAGTTCGCCCGAGGCGGTCATCTTCTCCTTGTGTGTGAGAATTTGAGCCCACAGTTTGTCGATGCCGTTCCCTGTGAGAGCGGAATAAGTAATGACCGGCGGTGACCACGTCGATGATTGCGGGGTCAGGATGTTGAGTGCAGCGCGATACTCCGCCGCTGCCTGTTTCGCGCCTTCGATGTTGTCGCCGTCGGCTTTGTTAACCGCGAGCATATCCGCGAGTTCGACAATCCCCTTTTTCAGACCTTGCAGCTCGTCGCCAGCACCAGGAATCATCAGCACAAGGAAAAAGTCGGTCATATCTGCGACAGCAGTTTCCGACTGACCAATGCCGACGGTCTCGACCATGATGACGTCGTAACCGGCTGCCTCGCAAACCAACATGGTTTCACGTGTCTTGGCTGCAACGCCTCCAAGTGTTCCAGAGGATGGAGAAGGCCGCACGAATGCCTTTGCGTCTGCTGCAAGCTGAGCCATGCGTGTCTTGTCACCCAAAATCGATCCACCAGTACGGCTGGATGACGGATCGACCGCAAGGACTGCCACCTTGTGGCCCTTGCGGGTGAGGTAGGTACCGAGGACGTCAATAGTGGTCGATTTTCCCGCGCCGGGTGCGCCAGTAATGCCAAGGCGGACAGCGCTCCCTGTATGCGGCAATAGCTCTTGGACGAGAAGGTGCGCTGTTTTGCGATGGTCGGCACGCTTGCTTTCTATCAGTGTAATCGCACGAGCCAAGGTCGCACGGTTGCCCGTGCGAATGCCACGAGCGAGGTCGGCCGGGGGAAGCGTGCGCGGGGCCATCAACGTCCTTAGCGTGGTGGCTCTGAATTGTCGGTTGGCAGACGAAGCACCAAAGCGCCTTCTTTCTTTTGTCGGGCGTCCGTAGCACGCGCAAATGCAAACAATTCTTTCTGGGTCGAAATACGGCAAGGGCTTTCGTCGACACGACGACAGTACCGAGCCCGTGTGGCACCATCGGCGTCATCCTCGTCAATTGCTGTGACTTGGTAGACGCCATCAGTCAGCTTGTAAGCAACGGCGTACTCAAAAATGCTTGGACGCTTGGCCGACGCGCTCTGAATAACATAGGCGCGACCCTCAAGCCGATGCACGGTAAAGGAAGTTATATCACTCATTCCACCGCCGACACGAGTATATCGTGTGCCGTCCCAATTGAATGACGCTTGTTCGGGTTCGTCGGCAAAGCCTTTACGCAACGTGTAAAATTGTAGTCGCAACTGTTGGCCGAACAAAGGTTGCGCGTTCTGCAACATCGACCCCGAGGAATCGACACAACTGGCCAAAGAGAGGTTGCCAAGAACGACTGGCAGTACGAGTAGCCGCCTCACTCGGCAGCCTCTTTGCCGTGTCCAAGACGTTTGTTGAGGGTCTTGAGAAGATTTTCGGCAGCGTCTGCAATGACCGTGCCTGGCGGAAAAATTGCCTCGGCTCCAGCTTGCATCAGTGCCTCGTAGTCCTGAGGGGGTACAACGCCTCCGACGACGATCATGATGTCATCTCGGCCTTGCCTGGCAAGTTCCGCCTTTAGTTCCGGTACAAGGGTCAGGTGAGCTGCAGCAAGCGATGACACGCCGAGAATATGGACGTCGTTTTCCACCGCTTGGCGGGCTGCTTCAGCTGGTGTGGCGAACAGCGGCCCAATGTCAACATCGAAGCCGAGGTCGGCGAAGGCTGATGCGATCACCTTCTGTCCGCGGTCGTGACCATCTTGTCCGATCTTCGCGACCAACAAGCGAGGCCGTCGGCCTTCGGCAACTTCGAATGCCTCTACTGCGGTGCGCACACGCTCGACGGCGCCGGTCATGCCGACCTCCCGCTTATAAACTCCGGTAATCGCTTTGATTTCGGCGCGATGGCGGCCGAACACTTTCTCGAGCGCCGCCGAGATTTCTCCGACGGTCGCCTTCGCCCGTGCAGCATCCACCGCAAGTGCCAGCAGATTGCCGTTGCCCCGATCGGCAGCCCGTGCCAGCGCGTCAAGGGCTTCCTGCAACACGCTTGGGTCGCGTTCCGCTTTGAGACGTTGAAGCTTTTCGATTTGATGCGCGCGAACGGCGGAATTGTCTATCTTGAGCACCTCGATCGGTTTCTCGTCGGTCGGGGCGTACTTATTGACGCCAATGACTGACTGTACACCGGCGTCGATACGGGCTTGCGTCTTTGCTGCAGCTTCCTCGATGCGCAGCTTGGGAATGCTTGCCTCGATCGCCTTGGCCATCCCACCAAGGGCTTCGACTTCTTCGATGTGACCCCAAGCCTTTCGCGCGAGCTCGTAGGTGAGACGCTCCACATAGTAGGAACCACCCCACGGGTCTACGATGCGCGTGGCACCGGCCTCCTGCTGCAAGACGATTTGCGTGTTACGTGCGATGCGAGCCGAAAAATCCGTGGGCAAGGCAAGGGCTTCGTCGAGCGCATTGGTATGCAACGACTGGGTTTGACCTTGCGTCGCAGCCATCGCTTCGATCATGGTACGAGCGACATTGCTAAAGACATCTTGCGCGGCGAGAGACCAGCCGGACGTCTGACAGTGTGTGCGCAGTGACAACGAGCGCGAGTCTTCAGGATTGAATGTCTTGATCAATTTTGCCCACAACATGCGGGCCGCGCGCAACTTGGCAATTTCCATGAAATAGTTCATGCCGATCGCCCAGAAGAAAGATATGCGAGGCGCAAACTGATCGATTGTAAGTCCCGCTTTAAGTCCGGCACGGACGTATTCAACGCCATCGGCCAGGGTATACGCGAGCTCTAGGTCTTGCGTCGCACCCGCCTCCTGCATGTGATAGCCGGATACGGAAATAGAATTGAATTTCGGCATTTCGGCCGACGTAAACGCGAAAATATCCGAGATGATCCTCAGACTGGGACCTGGCGGATAGATGTAAGTATTTCGGACCATGAATTCCTTGAGGATATCATTCTGGATTGTGCCCGAGAGTTTCTCGTGTGGCACACCTTGTTCTTCGGCAGCGACGATGTAGAGCGCCAGAATCGGCAGCACCGCGCCGTTCATAGTCATCGATACGCTCATCTGGTCCAGCGGGATGCCCGAGAACAATGTGCGCATGTCGTAGATCGAGTCGATTGCGACACCGGCCATTCCTACGTCGCCCGATACGCGAGGATGGTCGCTGTCATAGCCGCGGTGGGTTGCAAGGTCGAAGGCGACTGAGAGGCCTTTCTGTCCTGCGGCAAGATTGCGCCGGTAGAAGGCGTTTGAATCCTCGGCGGTTGAGAAGCCGGCATACTGACGAATCGTCCACGGCTGACCCGCATACATTGCGGGATAAGGACCGCGAAGAAATGGCGGCTTGCCCGGGAAGGTGTTCAGGAAGTCGAGGCCTGCCAAGTCGTGCTCGCTGTAAATTGGCTTGACGTCGATGCCTTCCGGCGTTGTCCAGGGTCCAGCCGTAGCCTTGCCGGCTGGCGCCGTCGATTCAGCAAAGTCGACTTTGGCAAAGTTGGGTATCTGACTCATTTGACGTTCAGAATATCATGTGCGGCCTGCAAGGTCGCAAGCGTGTCGCACCCCGCGTAAATGAAGGCTTTAATACCTGCCTGCCGCCATTTGGTCTCGTTCTCACCGGGGCGACCGGCAAGGTGAACGATGGCACCCACATCGGTCAGCGCTTTGGCAGTCTCTGCGGCTTCGTTTGCATAAACCTTGTCCGATGAGCACAAGCAGGCGAGTCGAGCGCCGGACCCTTTGAACGCGGCTACGATGTCAGCTCGACCGTTGAATCCGTCATTAGTTAAGGCCTCTATGCCGCCGGCTTCATAGAAGTTTTTGGCGTAAGTAGTGCGCGCTGTGAAATCAGAGACTTTTCCGAGGTTGGCCAAGAAGACTTTCGGTCGTGTCCCGGTCTTCTCCAATATGCGGTCCGAAGCATCCCGCAAACGCTCAAAAGGTTCGGCGAGGCGTGTACGAGGCAAGGCCTGAACCGCGATAGCCGGCGCGGTCTCTTTGTTCGGAATGATCTTCGCGACATCAAGGGTGACGGCCATGTTCTCACCCAAGTTCGCGTAATCACTGGTGCCTGTAATTGCGTCCCTCCGTCGAGCGGCTGCCCGCTGCCGTTCGGACCTAACGCTGGCGACGCTTGATTGGATGAAGCCGTTTTCCAGCGCCGTCCAGACGCCACCATGTAATTCAATTTCCTGAAACTTGTTCCAGGCGGCCGTGCACAGTTTGTTTGTGAGGTCTTCGATAGCACCGGATCCAGCAGCGGGATCAGTCACCTTCGCCAGGTGCGATTCTTCAAGGAGAATAAGCTGTGCGTTCCGAACAACGCGACGTGCGAAGGCGTCCGGCAATCCAAGGGCAGCGGTGTGAGGCAGGGCCGTGATGCTGTCGGCACCGCCGAGTCCGGCTGCAGTAATGGCAACCGTCGTGCGCAACATGTTCACATAAGGATCGCGTTTGGTCATCATTCGCCATGCAGTTTCCGCGGCTACGTACGCAGGCTTTGGTGTGAGCTTGCAAGTTTCTTCCACGCGCGCCCAAAGTTTCCGTAAAGCGCGAAATTTGGCGACGGTTAGAAATTCATCTGCGTCGGCACTTAGCCGAAAATAAATCATGTCGCGCGCGATATCGGGCGACACGCCGTCTTTCTCAAACGCACGCAAATACTCGACAGCACTTGCGATAGCGAAAGACAACTCCTGCCCTTCGGAACCGCCAGCATTATGAATCGTTCGCCCATCGGCGGCGGCGAATGATCTGCGAAATCCTCGCTCACCAAGTTCGCGCGCCGCTGCAACAAAATCAGTCGACAACTCGTTCCACGACAATTTGGCGTGGCCCGAGAGAGCGAAGGCGGCGATCGGGTCAACTCCGGCGGCGGCGTCGATTCCGGCGGCGATGTCGACGGCATCGGGCCGCACGTTCTGCGCCCGCACCAATTCGGCAAAATGCCGCGCGACGGACAGGCTCGCCGGTCCCTGGTCGAAATCGATCCTGATGCCGGCATCGAGCTTCACCCCCTCGAGCACGCGCGCGAGCGTCTCGGGGGAGGGGTCGAGGCCATAGCCGTTGGCATTGGTCGAGCCGGCCATGACCAGCGTCAGCCCAGTCGCGCCATTTTCCAGATCCTCCAGCGCCTGGGCATTGGCCGCCGCCGGATCGGGATGATCGACCCGTTGCATCACGCTCCAGGCGGCCCCCGGCCTTCGTCCGGCGACCGGCTTTGCACCCGCCGCGCGCGGATAAAGCGGCTCGATCCGCAACTCGTCATAGGTCCGGCTGACCAGGCGCTTGTCAAAATCGGCGCCCTTGAGCGCGGCCTCGACCAGCTTGCGCCACTCCGTCTCCGTCACGGGCGGGAATTCTGCGGCAAGGGAGAGTTCATCGGTCATGCAAGCAAAATGGCACAGTCGGCGCGATGGGGCCATCGCATTGACGCAAGGTGCAGAGCCGGAATGCGCAAGCTTCTAGGGAAGCCGCTGGATTGTACCGCCATCCACCACGCTCGCCGCCTCGTCGACACGTCGCCCGGCGATCACGCGGTCACCCGCGATCTCGGCGAGCGGGATGAGAACGAAAGCGCGCTCGAACAGGCGCGGGTGCGGCAGCGTGAGGTTGGGTTCGTTCAGCGTCACATCGTCATAGGCGATGATGTCGATATCGGCCGTGCGCGGCCCATTTCTCTTTTCGTGAGCGCGATCGCGCCCGAGCTTCAGTTCGATCTGCTGCGCGCGCTCCAGAAGCTCGCGCGGCGTGAGCCTCGTTTCCACCGCAATGGCGAGGTTGACGAAGTGCGGCTGGTACTTGAAGCCCCATGGCGGCGTCCGATAGTCGGAGGACCGGGCAGTTAGCCGCACGTCCTTGCCGTCGCAAAGCAACGCGATGGCACGATCGAGAATGGCCCGGCTGTTTCCGACATTTCCGCCGAGTGCGAGCAGCGCTTCAACCATGGCGGCTCCGCACAATCGTCACGCCGACATCCTCGAATGTCGCGGCGATCGGCGCATGCGGCTTGTGGATCGTCACGCGCACCGAGCGCACGCGCGCAAACGTGGCGAGCACCGCATCGACGACGCTGCCCGCTGCGGCTTCGATCAAGCGGAAGCGCTCGCTGCAGAACGCCTCGGCCGTGCAATCGACGACCTTGTCGTAGGAAACGGTGTCGACCACCTTGTCCGAGCGGGCTGCCGCGGTCAGATCGATTTCGAGGTCGAGATCAAGCGTGAAAGTTTGCCCCACCTTGGCCTCGTGCGGCATCACGCCGTGATAGGCATGCAATACCAGTCCTCTTATGAAAATTCGGTCACTCATCGGACGGCGTCGATTGCGGCGCTAACGCGCAGCGCCTGGACTGTTTCCGCGACGTCGTGCGCGCGCACGATCGCCGCGCCCGCCTGGACCGCCAGCAGATGCGCGGCAATCGACCCGCCAATGCGTTCGTCCGGCGGCGAGGGCGTCACCGAATTGATGAAACGCTTGCGCGAGGCGCCCACGAGCAGTGGCAAGCCCAACGACTTGAACTCCGCAAGCCGCGCAAGACAAATGATGCTCTGTTCCGGCGTCTTGCCGAAGCCGATGCCGGGATCAAGCACAATACTCTCGCGCGCAATGCCGGCACGGGCCGCAATCTCGAGCGAACGGGTAAAGAAGGCCATCACGTCGGCAACGATCTCAACGGCGGGATCGGCAGCCTCACGGTTGTGCATCACGATCACCGGAACCCGTCGTTTGGCCACCAGCGGTGCCATGTCCGGATCCTTTTGCAGGCCCCAGACGTCGTTGACGATCGCCGCGCCCTGGTCGAGCGCCCAGGCCGCAATCGAAGCCTTGATGGTATCGATCGACACCGGCAGACCAAGCTTGACCACATCGGGTAGGACCGGCGCCAGCCGCGCCTTTTCATCCTCAACCGACACCGGCACCGGATCGCCATAGGGGCGCGTGGACTCCGCCCCAATATCGAGGATGGCGGCGCCCCGCCGAGCCATGTCGGCCGCATGTGCGATTGCAACCGTAGGGTCGAGGAACCGGCCACCATCGGAGAAGGAATCCGGGGTCACGTTGAGGACACCCATGACCAACGGCCGGCCGGGCGAAAGCAGCCCCGAAAGGGTGAGAGGTAATGGTTTTGGCGCAGTTCCGATTGCTTGATCGAGGGTACGGACGCTTTCCATGCCGGTCGCTTTGCGCGGTCGGCGAGGGACTGTCAAGCAGGCCTCAGACCGCTAATAGGTGATCTTCAGCGGCAACGTCCTGGCGTTTTCGATCCAACGCTTCACGACTTTCTCCGATGGTAAAAGCCGAACGAGCCTGCGCTTCCTGTTGGCGTCGGCCATCGCCTTGGCCAGATTGGACGGGTTGCGATACTTGAGTTCTTTAACGGTATCGACACCGGCGGCCTGCAGCAGTTCGGCATATTCCTTCCGCACGCCCTTGATGCGCATGCGGTCGGCGATGTTGGCCCAGTACAGGAGTCGCTTCTCGTCGTATCCGGTTTTCGCGGCGAGTGTCTTCCGCCCTTTGACGGTACGCGCTGCTTCCAGCAGCCGGTCGGACGACCGAATCCCCGCCGACTTGAGAACGGCGGCGACTTCGCCGTCGATCTCGTCGATATCGGTGATGGGATAGGACATCCGTGCCTCCGCCGTTTCTTATCTTTGCCCGCTCTGAAAGGAATCAAACAAACTGACTTAATCCGGGAATGGCGCCGACGATTTCTCCCACAGCGTCGTCGCCAATCTTTTCGCGGGCGTAGGCGATGGTCTCGCGCGTGACAGCTTGCACCTGACCCATGCTCAGTCCCGCTGACATCATCTTGGTACCCGCACCCATGATGCCGCCCATCGAGAACCCGCTACCGCTTTCCGATTGGTGCGCCAGCAAGGCTTCTGCTCCGGGGATCTTGTCGATGAGAGCCTTCACCTTGTCGGCTGGGCCTTCCTTGAGCAGGAAGTCGAGGATAATGCCAACTGACTTTTCCGCGGCACTTTGGTCGACGCCAACGTTGGCGACGAGACGCCCGATCAAGTCTTCCATGATCCCCTCACGCCCCCCGCGCTTGTGGCGGAATTGCGAATATATTGAACGGCGTTTTCGTCAATGACAAGCACGATGCGGTCTTAATGATGCGCAGCAACATCACGCCTCGGACGTCGCGAAAGTCACAGTCAAGTGAAATGAGAAGCCCGCGATACGAATTCAAGTCCACTGATGCGTGCTTGCACGATGCTGCAATTGCACATGGCGACAACATTCAACAACCGAGAACGCACGGACCAAACGTCCGTGCACAAATACAACATGCGCGTTCGTAGTTTCACCATCGGGTAATTTGTCGATTGTTAGGTGCGGCCGCCGGTGTAGTCTCAAATAACACTGACAGAAGAAGGATATACCGGTGCCATTTGGCCACCGATAAACATGCAAGATCGTGCAGGGGCGGCGTGGACTGGGACGGGTGGATCGTAAAGGGTCGCGTCATGAGGTCGATGAAAGATTTGCGTGTTGTCGTCGTGACTGACAGTGAGCACGGCCATGTTCTGGCCGCTCGTCTGCGACGCATGGAGGTCGCGCATGTCATGGCAGTGGCCGGTCTCGAAGAGGCGCGGCTCTTGTGTCAGTCGGGCAGGGCCGATGCGTGCCTGGTGGCGGTCGGCGCCCCGGTCCCGGACGCCCCGCCGATGAAAGAAAGCGATGCACCTGGGCTATGCTGCGGCGTTCCGGCGTTAATGATCGCTCCAGTCGTCACGCCCCAACTGCGACGCGCTGCGCGTCGCCGCGGTTATCTCACGGCGATTTCTGCAACGATCCCACCGCGGATGCTCTATCGCCGCCTTGGCGCCGCCCTTCAGGGCCGTCACGCCGCGCGCCGCGAGCCGCGCTGGCTCGCCAGAGGCATGCCCGTGGCCGGCCATTCAAATTCAGCCGTTTTCGGCAAGCCGACCCTGCATTGACGCGCCCTTTCAGCTTGCTAGTTTCGGACTCCAGCCCCGAAGGAGTCGTCATGAAAACCCTCGACGCGGTGCTGAACCGCATCGACCACGATATTGATCGAAGCGTTGAGCGGCTGTTCGCGCTGTTGCGGATTGCCTCGGTTTCGACCGATCCCGCGTACAAGGATCAGTGCCGAGCTGCCGCCGAGCACGTTGCCACCGACCTCAAATCAATCGGCTTTGAAGCCTCCGTGCGCCCGACGGCGGGGCACCCGGTCGTGGTCGGCAAGTCGAATAGGGTGGCGGGCCCGCGTGTCCTTTTCTATGGGCACTACGACGTGCAGCCGGTCGATCCTCTCAATCTGTGGAAGACGCCGCCCTTCGAGCCGCGCATCGAAACTTTGCCGGACGGGCGGAAGATTATCGTCGCCCGCGGTGCCTGCGATGACAAAGGTCAGGCGATGACATTTATCGAGGCGTGTCGTGCATTCAAGGCTGTCACCGGAAAGCTGCCTTTGCCAATCACCATGATGATCGAGGGCGAGGAAGAATGTGGTTCGAAAAATCTGTTCAGCTTCGTTCGGGACAACGCCGCTGAATTCAAGCTCGACCTGGCGCTCGTTTGCGACACGGCAATGTGGGATCAGAAAACGCCGGCAGTGACGACCTCGCTGCGCGGGCTGGTCTACGAGGACGTGAAGATCATTTGCGCCGATCGCGATCTGCACTCGGGCCTGTTCGGAGGCGCCGCGCAAAATCCGTTGCGCCTTTTGTCGTCCATCCTCGGTTCGATGTGGGATCAGAACGGGCGAGTCACCATCCCCGGCTTTTACGATGGCGTCAAAGAGCTTCCTGCCGATATCAAGGCCGACCTTAAAGGACTTGATCTGACGCCGGCGAAATTCCTTGGTCCGATCGGACTGGAGCAACCTTCGGGTGAGAAGGACCGCATGTTGATCGAAATGATCACCACGCGTCCGACCGCTGAGGTCAATGGCATCATCGGCGGCTACACGGGGGAGGGCGCGAAAACCGTCATTCCAAGCGAGGCCAGCGCAAAGGTTTCTTTCCGCCTCGTCGGCGAACAGAACCCGGAGAAAATCCGTGATGCCTTCCGCACCTTCGTGCGCGCGCGGTTGCCCGCGGATTGCAAGGTCGAGTTCGGCAACTTCGGTCTTGCGCCGCCGATCCAGCTTTCGTTCGACAATCCGGCGCTGACGAAGGCGCGGGCCGTGCTGGCCGAGGAATGGGGACACAAGGCGGTGGCCGTCGGCGCGGGCGGATCCATCCCGATCGTCGCTGACTTCAAGGAAGTCCTCGGCATGGATTCACTGCTTGTCGGCTTCGCTCTCGACGACGACCGCGTGCATTCGCCGAACGAGAAGTTCGACCTGACGTGCTATCACAAAGGCATCAGGAGCTGGGCGCGCATCCTGGACGCATTGGCTACGAGCTAGCCCGCCTCACTTCAGCAGGTCGGCAACTTTGTCGATGCCGGCCTGCGAGCAGACATCATCCTTGCCTGGCGAACCGGATACGCCGACAGCGCCAACGATTTCATTGCCCGCCTTGATCGGCAATCCGCCGCTGAGCGCCAGCACTCGTGTATATTGCCGCGAGCCGACAGATTCCGGCCTCTCAGTCATCCGCTTGACGAAGTCGGCGGAGGGTTGGCTGAACGTGCGCGCAGTGTAAGCCTTGCGCTCCGAACCTTCGGGCGTGTGCAGACCGGCCCCATCACCGCGCAGCATTACGATCGGTAGGCCGGCACGATCCACGACCGTCACCGAGACTTTGAAACCCATGATCTCGCATTGGGCGAGGGCGGCCTGGGCGATCGTCTGCGCCATCGCGAGCGAAATGTTTTTCTGCGTGACCAGGCCTTGCGCGGCAACCGTTGTCGAAAGCGCGGTTGCCAGGGCGAGGCCTGCGAACGTTCTTGCTACCGGCGACATCTGCAACTCCCTGGAAATCCCGGACACGAAGCACATACCCCGAGCGTTGCGGCTTATTTCAGGGTGGTGCTCATCACCTTTTCAGCTTGTAGCCGGTTCTGAACATCCACCAGACCGTGATCAGGCAGATGACAAGGAACAGCAAAGTCATGCCGACACTGACAGCATGGCCTACGTCGGCAATCTCGAAAAAGCTCCAGCGGAACCCGCTGATCAGGTAGACCACCGGGTTGAACAGCGCGACGGTTTGCCAGGTCGGCGGCAAGACGCTGATTGAATAAAAGGTGCCGCCGAGAAAGGTCAGAGGGGTGACAATCAAAAGCGGCACGATCTGCAGCTTTTCGAAACCATCGGCCCAGATCCCGATGATGAAGCCGAGGAGGCTGAAGGTTGCCGCGGTCAGCACAAGGAAAGTGACCATCGAGAACGGGTGCGCAATGCGCAAGGGGACGAACAGCCATGAAGTCACCAGGATGATCAGACCGAGGATGATCGATTTGGTTGCGGCCGCGCCGACATAACCCAGGACGATTTCGAACGGTGACACCGGCGCCGAGAGGATCTCGTAGATAGTTCCGGTGAAACGCGGAAAATATATGCCGAAAGATGCGTTCATCGTGCTCTGGGTCAACAGCGTGAGCATGATCAGTCCGGGCACGATGAATGACCCGTAGGGCACCCCCTCGATTTCGGTGATGCGGGAACCGATCGCTGCGCCGAACACGACGAAATAGAGCGACGTGGAGAGGACCGGCGAGACAATGCTCTGCCAGATGGTGCGCCCGGTTCGCGCCATTTCGAAGGTATAGATGGCCTGGACTGCTCTCAGGTTCATTGCCGGTTGCTCACCAGTCCGACGAAAATGTCTTCCAGCGAACTCTGCTTCGTCTGCAGGTCGCGGATGCGCAGGCCCGCACGCGACAGCTCGCCAAGAAGCGTCGCCACGCCCGTGCGCTCGGCCTTGGTATCGTAGTCGTAAATGAGCGTGCTTCCGTCCTCGCCGATCGAGAGTTTGAAGGCGGACAGCTCCGCCGGAAGTCCGTGCAACTTCTGCTGAAGTTGCAATGTCAGCTGCTTCTTTCCGAGCTTGCGCATCAGCTCGGCCTTTTCCTCGACCAGAATGATTTCGCCTTTGTTGATCACCCCGATGCGGTCGGCCATGTCCTCGGCTTCTTCGATGTAATGGGTGGTCAGAATGATGGTGACGCCTGAATCGCGCAGGTTGCGCACGACCTGCCACATGTCCTTGCGCAGCTCGACGTCGACGCCGGCGGTGGGCTCATCCAGAAAGAGAACCTGGGGCTCGTGCGAGAGCGCCTTTGCGATCAGCACCCGGCGCTTCATGCCGCCGGAGAGCGTCATGATCTTGTCGCCCTTCTTGTCCCAGAGCGACAGCGCGCGCAGCACCTTCTCGATGTAAGCGGGGTTCTTCGGCTTGTTGAACAGACCGCGGCTGAACGAGACCGTCGCCCATACGCTTTCGAAAGCGTCAGTGTGGAGTTCCTGCGGCACCAGCCCAATCAACGAGCGTGCCGCACGGTAGTCCGAGATGATGTCGTGCCCGTCGACCGTGACCTTGCCCGCGCTCGGCACGAGAATGCCGCAGATGATGCCGATCAGTGTCGTTTTTCCAGCGCCGTTGGGGCCCAGCAGCGCAAAGATCTCGCCGCGACGAATATCGAGGTTGATCTTCTTGAGCGCGTCAAATCCGGACGCGTAACGTTTCGATAGGTCTGAGACGGAAATGATCGATTGCATGGCTGGGGAACTTGAGGAGAGTCGCAGTGGGCATATAGGCCGCAAATTCGTATCGCGCCAGCCTTATGACTGCGACGAAAGTGCTAGTCGATCTCGCTCAGTACGCTCAGCTCTTTCAGGACGCGTGCCGGTGGAGAGTCCTGATATTCGTCCGGCTTGTTGGAACGATTGACCCAGATACCGCGAAAGCCCGCGCGAACTCCGGCCATCACGTCCCAGCGGTTCGACGAGACGAAGGTGACGTCGGCGGGCGAGCAGCGGAATTGGTCCGGGACCAGGCGATAGACTTCAGGGCGCGGCTTGAACATTCTCAAAGTATCGACCGAAAGAACCGCGTCGAGTTCATCGCCGATGGCCGCCGCCTCCACCGCGCCTTTGAGCATCGCAGGCGATCCGTTCGACAAGATGCCCGTCTTGCGGCCTTTCGCTTTCAGGGCCTTGAGTGCGATGCGCGCGTCGGGAAAGGCATCAAGCTTGAAGTACGCATCGAGCAGAGCCGGCTTCAGCGATTTGTCGACACTCGGCACTGACGCCAATGCATAATCGAGGGCGCGCTGGGTGAGTGTCCAGAAATCGGTGTAGTGCCCCGCGAGCGTGAGGGTCCAGCTGTATTCGAGTTGCTTTGTGCGCCAGATCGCCGAGATCCGATCGGCCTCGGGACCTGCCTGTACCTTGTGGCGTGCGATCGCCGCATGGACATCGAACAGCGTGCCATAGGCGTCGAAGATGAAAATGGACGACATGGTATCCTCCGCGGCGGAGGGCTATGGTGGCAAAGGATTGCCACGAGGGCAAAGGTGCCGTGAATGGCCCTGACCGGAGTGATGAATGGCGTCGGGACGTCGTTGGTCGAAGACGTGGACCTTTCATGAAGGCGATTGGCACGAGGGCAACCTGCCGATCATGGGCGTGCGCGACCACGCGACCTGGCTGTGCTCTTCGGTATTCGACGGAGCCCGAACGTTCGAGGGCGTTTCGCCCGATCTTGATCTGCACTGCGAGCGGGTGAATGCTTCGGCGGAAACGATGCATCTCACCCCGGTTGTGTCGGCCAAAAAATGGCTGGAGCTTGCACACGACGGCATCAAGCGCTTCGACAAGGAAGCCGCTCTGTACATTCGTCCGATGTATTGGGCGGAGCGCAGCGGAACCCTGCTGGTCGCGCCAGATCCGCAATCGACGAAATGGTGCCTGAGCGTTTACGAAGCGCCCATGCGCAAGCCGGAAGGCTTTTCGATCACGCTGTCGCCCTATCGCAAACCGAGCCTTGAATGCATGCCGGTGAACGCAAAGGCGGGCTGCCTCTATCCGAACAACGCGCGCGCGCTGATCGAGTCGCACGCGCGCGGATTTGGCAACTGTGTCGTCCTTGATCTGCTCGGCAACGTCGCGGAGCTTGCGACGGCCAATATCTTCATCGGCAAGGATGGCGTCGTGTTCACGCCGACGCCGAATGGCACATTTCTCAACGGCATTACGCGTCAGCGCGTCATCAAGCTGCTGCGCGATGCCGGGGTCAGCGTCGTCGAGACTACGCTGAACTATCGCGACATCCAGACCGCCGACGAGGTTTTTTCTTCCGGCAACTACTCGAAAGTGATGCCGGTGAATCGCATTGAGGATCGATCGCTGCAGCCCGGACCGCTCTATCGCAAGGCACGCGAACTTTATTGGGACTATGCGCATGCCTGACCGCGCGACCAGCGCTCCGGTCGGCATTGTCGGACTGGGGCTGATGGGTGAGGTCTATGCCCGGCGGCTGATCGAGGCGGGCATCTCTGTCACCGGTTTTGATATTGATCCTGCCCGCAGCGCCCGTCTTGCGGACATTGGCGGGCGCCCGGCGCCGTCCGTCGGGGACCTGGCCAAATCCGCGCGCTGCGTCATTCTTGCGGTCTTCAGCACCGAGCAGGTCGAGCATGTTGTCGAGAGGGAGCTTTTGCCGGCACTCGGTGAAGGCTCGGGAAAGCTGGTCCTGTGCATGAGTACCTGTGATCCTGATCGGGTGGCTGCGCTGGCAAGCCGCATCATTCCTCGGGGTATCCGTTATCTCGATGTGCCCGTATCGGGCACGAGCGATCAGGTGGGCCGTGGCGACGGCGTTGCGTTGATCGGAGGCGACCCCTCGATCGCGGAGGAGGTTAAAGATGTGTTCGACGCATTGTTCGCGCGCCGTTTCCACGTGGGTAAGGTCGGAGATGGAGGCCGCGCCAAGCTTGCCGTCAATCTGATCCTTGGCCTCAATCGTCTGGCACTGGCTGAGGGTCTCGTTTTTGCCGAACGGCTAGGCCTTGACCCAGCCGCGTTTCTCGATGTCGCGCGCGGCTCGGCTTCCTATTCGCAGGTGATGGAGACCAAAGGGCCGAAAATGGTGCGTGGTGATTTTTCCGCGGAAGGGCGCGTGAAGCAGACATTGAAAGACGTGCATCTGATGCTCGATCAGGCAGCCGCGGCCGGGCAAAAGCTTTCGGTGCTTGGCGTGCATGCGGACGTGCTCGAGGCCTGCGTGCGCGCCGGCGAGGCTGATCTCGACAACAGCGCCGTCATCAAGGAAATCCGGCGCCGCAGAACATAAGCTGTCCCGAATGGGGCTGAGGGAGGGAGACAATGAAAAAACTGATAGGCCTGGCGTTGACGGCCATGATGCTTGCCGGTGGGCTCGCGTCATCGTCCTACGCACAGGAATGGCCACAGAAACCGATACGCATCATCGTGTCATTCGGCCCGGGCGGCGGTGCCGACATCATCGGCCGAATTCTTGCGGATTCGATGCAGGTGCAATTGGGCAAGCCGGTGGTGGTCGAGAACAAGCCTGGCGCGGGCGGCATCATCGGCAATGAAGCGGTCGCAAATGCTGATCCTGATGGCTACACGCTGGGCATCATGACGGCGGGCCAGATCATTGCCGCTGTCGCGCGAAAAAACATGCGTTATGACACTTTGACCGCTTTTGCTCCCATCGGTCAGATTGCGACTGCGAGCCTTCTGATCGTCACGCGGCCGGACTTTCCCGCCAACAACGTGAAAGAGCTTGTAGCCGCGGCAAAAGCCGACCCAGGCAAGATCGTGTTCGCCAGTCCGGGTTTTGCGGCCACGCAGCACTTTGCGGGTGAAATGTTCAAGCAGACCGCGCAGGTCAATCTGTTGCACGTTCCGTTCAAGACGTCGCCGGAAGCGATCAACGCAACGCTCGGCAAGCACGCGGATGTGCTGTTCGACACCGTGTCGGCGTTGATCGGACATGTGCAGTCGGGACAACTCAAGGCGCTTGCGGTCACTGGCAAGGAGCGGTTTCCGGCGGTTCCGGATATTCCCGCGGCGGCCGAGTCTGGCGTTCTTCCGGGTTATGACGTGACGACCTGGTACGGCCTGTTCGCCCCTCGTGGCACGCCCGCGCCGGTGATCGCCAAACTGAACAAGACGCTCAATTACAGTCTGGCAGACCAGACCGTGCGTGAGCGTTTGGCTACGGCAGGTGTCGTGGTCAAGGCATCCACCCCCGAGGCCTTCGGGGATTTCATGGCGGGCGAATACAAGCGGTGGGATGCCGTGCGTGAGACCGCGGGGATTCCGCAGCAGTAAGGAATTAGGCGCGGGCCACGCTGATCGGGCGCTCTTCCGCCATTGAGCGGATGATCGCCTCGAAAGCGCCGACGACGTCGAGCATGTCGTCAGTCGACACCGGGAAGGGCTTGCCGGTTTCGATCGTCTCCGCGAAGGATTCGAGCAGTACCCCGAGCGACTCGGCCGCCGGATAAACCTGCGTTACCGGCTGCTCGCCGATCTTCGCGACGGTCAGCATCGTTTCGTCGCGGGCTTCCGCCGAACCTTTGCTGCCAAACACCATGATCCGCCAATACATCGGCGCGGCACGCACGGTCGCAAGCACGCCGGTCGCGCCGCTTTCGAATTGCACAAGCGCCGCCGCCGCATCGCGCGGATCAGGCGGCGACTTCTGCGAATAGACGGATGCGGTCACTTTTCTGATTGGCCCTGCGAGATTGACGAACGCGTCGAGCACATGCAGCCCGGCACCGGTCATTCCGCCGCCCGGGGATTCGCGCGGGTCGTCGCGCCATCCACCCTTCACCCGCGTCGAATGTTCATTGGTGAAATTACCCTCAATATGCAGGACGTCGCCGATGATGCCTTCGGCAACCAGGCGTTTGAGTTCGCGCATGCAGGGGAAGCATCGCTTGTTGTTGCCCAGGGCGAAGGGCACGCCGGCTTTCTTGCAGGCGGCAATAGCCCGCTCGGCTTCTGCGCGGGTGAGCGCGAGCGGCTTCTCGCACCAGACCGGCTTGCCGGCTGCCGCCACGGCGGAAATCTGTCCAATATGCAGCGAGTGCGGGGTTGCAAGGAACACCGCCTGGACACGAGGATCGGCAACGGCCTCTTCAAACTCCGTGGACAGTTCGAAGCCCTTGGCCGTTGCGAAATCGCGGACCAGTTCGGGCTCTTTGCTCACGCCGCGGATAAACCGCAGACGCTTGCTTTTGCCCTGAACCGCATCGACGATATTTTTTCCCCAGCGGCCGAGGCCGATTACGGCGGCATTGATCATGTGTGGGCAGGTTGGTGGGATCAGAGGCGGTCGGCGCATACTAGACAGGCTGGCATGCTCACTGCAAATCAGACGCGGGGTCAGAGAAGGGAAACGGTCATGGATGACAAGGAGCTTTACGAACGCGGGTTGAAACTGCGCGTCGAGATGTTCGGCCGCGAGGCCGTGGACAAACGCATGAATGCATTCGGCGAATTTGGGAAGCCGCTTCAGCACATCATAAATGCCTACGCCTATGGTGACGTGTGGCAACGATCCGCGCTTCCACCCGCGATCAAATCGCTAACGATGGTCGCGATGATGGCGGCAGCCGGTCATCAGAATGAATTACGCGTGCATCTCAAAGGTGCCTTGAAGAACGGATGCACAGCCGAACAGATTCAGGAAGTGCTTCTGCTGTTGACGTTGTATTGCGGCATCCCGGCCGCAAACGAAGCCCACCGCATTGCTGCTGAGGTCTTGAGCGAGGCAAAGGGAGCGTGATGCGATTGCTGCTTACGGCGGAGGTTCGGTGAGCAGATTGGGCACCGGCCGGCCGCGGATGTCATAGACGCGGGCGTAGTCGATGCCTTCGCGGTTGATCTCGACCAGGATAGGCGCGGTCAGGTCCCTGCAGTAGAAGGTGCCAAGCATCATTGCGAAATCGGCGCGCTTGCGGTCCCAGGTCGTTTCGAACTCAGGCCCAAGGGTCACTTCCGCCGGGCGCTGCGGTCCACAAATTTCGACAGTCCAGCGTCTGCCACCAGGCGGCTTGAGGTGCATTGCGTCGAGCTTCGCGCGCAGCGCCGCCCCCGCCTGTTTGAATGCGAGCCCCCAGTAATCCAGCATGTAATTGTCGTGCGCCATCTGCACGCCACCCGAAGCCCAGTTGAACGCCGTGTACTGATATGGATGCAGTCGCACCATGTCGCTGATCGGCAACGCGAGACCGCCAACGAAGATCGCCACGAGCGCGCCGGTTGCAACTTTGCCGGAAGCATGCGCCCGGTCAAAAAGCCAGGCGCCGGCAAGACCGCCGATGGCGGCAAACGGCGGAACGACGAAGACGAAGTGGCGCAGACCATTGTAGAAGGCGGGATGCGCCAGGATTGCCACGAGAATTGGCAGGATGGCGGCCAATGCCACGAGCACAAAGCTGGCGCGCCGGTTTAGGGGTAGCTGACGTCGCGTCGCCGCAAAAAGCGCGCCGGCTACGCCGGCCAGCCCCAGCATCAGCATGATCTCAGGGAGCTTGAGCGCGAACAGACGAGGCAGGTAGTCCACCGGCATGACGGTGACCGAGATTATCTTGCCGGCGTAGAGTTCTCGCCACGGTTTCTCGAAGAACTTGTCAAAGTATTCTGCCGCCCGGACCGGATTGAGGGGCGCAAGGATAGACCAAGGCCATAGCAAGCCCATGATCAGGTAGCCGAGGGCCAGCGCCGGCACGATCCGCCCAATGAATTCACCGACGCGCGCCGCGCTCTGGCGCAAGCCCGCGCTACGCGCTTCACCCACCGCGATGAGGAGCAAGGCGGCGAGCGCACAGGGCGCGATGATGCCTGCAAGAATGCGCGAACCGAAGACAAGCCCCAGGCCAGCGCCTGTCAGTGCGACTGTTCGCGCGTTCGGCCGTGGATATTCTTCAAACGCGCGAACCATGCCGAGCAGCAGCACCGCCATGGCTGCGGCGAAAGGCGCGTCCTTGGCATTGATGAACATGTGACCGTAATAGAGCGGGCAGGTCGCGAGCAGCATGAGCGCGATCAATCCGGCGATCGGGCCACAAAGGTGGCGGCCTATTCTCCATGTTGCGATCAAGCCGACGATGCCGACGAATGCGCCCACGAGCCGGCGCGTTTCAAAAAGATCGAACGGGAGAACCTTGGCGGCAAGCGCGGCGGCCATGTCGAAGCCGCCGCCATATTTGTAGAGATTGACGAAGGAAAGGGCGCGTTGGTCAGCGAAGCCCGAGCCGTAGAGCTTGAGCAGCAGGTCGCCATACTGGGAATGGGTGTAGTCATCCCAGCCGAGCCCATAGTCGCGGAAAGTCATCAGCGCGAAGACCGTGACGATTGCGATCACGCCAATGGCAGCCCGGTCGGCAATTGCGATTGCCGACCGGGTGCCGGGAAGTGGCAGAGATAGGGTCGAAGTGGTGGTGATGTCTATTTGCTCGCGGCGACGAACATTTCCTCGACATGCTCCCAGTTCACCAGATGGTCGAGAAATGCCTTCAGATAGTCCGGTCGCCGATTTCGATAGTCAATGTAATAAGAATGCTCCCAAACATCGCAGCCGAGTATGGGCGCCGCGCCGTGCACGAGCGGATTCTCGCCATTGGGTGTCTTGCTGATGATCAGCTTGCCGTCCTTTACCGCGATCCAGGCCCAGCCGGAGCCGAACTGCGTGACGCCGGCTTGGGCGAAGTCTTCCTTCATCTTAGCGACGCCGCCGAGATCGCTGTCGATCTTCGCCTTGAGCTTGCCGGGGATCTTGTCGCCGCCGCCATTCGGCTTCATCCACTTCCAGAAATGGATGTGGTTGTAGTGCTGGCCGGCATTGTTGAAGAGCCCGGCGTTTTTGCCGAACGACGCTTTGACCACTTCCTCGAGTGACTTGTTTTCCAGCCCGCTGCCTTCGAGAAGCTTGTTGCCGTTATCGACATAAGCCTTGTGGTGCTTGTCATGGTGATATTCGAGCGTCTCGCGCGACATGTACGGCGCGAGCGCGTCATGGGCGTACGGCAGGTCGGGCAACTGGAACGGCATCAGATCCTCCTCGATCGACAAACGATGAATGCGGAATATTCGACAGTTAGATGAAACCCGGTCTGTCCTGCGCGAGTTCCTCAACCAAGCTAATTAGGCGGTGCCACGGTCTGGGGCAACGGTCGAAGACTGAGCCGATTTGCCCATCAAACAGGGACATATCCGCCGATGTTCCACAATAGGTGTTGCCGCCAGCGTTTGAACAGGCGAGACTTTAGCATTGCCAGCTGAATTTAGCCTGCCGATCTAGGGCGAAAGTCGCTGGTAACAGGAGAGGATCGGAAAAAAGCATGCCGGCTCTGTTGTATGGGATCGGTGCGTTTGCCCTTTTTGCAGGCCTGCTGATGATCGGCTTCGGTGTTCCGATCAATGAATTCAGCTTCGGAAATACGCTGATCATGGCCGGTACCACAGCAAGTGTAGGGGGGCTGATCATCATTGGACTCGGGGTGGTTGCCGGGCAGCTGCGGCGGGTCGCCGAGACGATGGCCATGCTAGCGAGCCAGTCCGCGCCGGCACCCGAGGCCCTTGAAAACGCAAGCGCGCCACGCCCGGCACCGGCTCAGGGCCGCGCTCCATTCCCGGCGCGGCCAGCGCCTTCGGTCGCATTCGATCCTATGCCCGGGCCTGCAGCTAATCCCTTCGAAGAGAAATTCGAGGAGGCGCCTGCGCTTCGCAACCCGGACATTCCGGAGGCCCTCGAGGAGGAAATTTCGCTGTCCCCGCCACGTCCGGCGGGGCCATCGGTGAAGCCGCCCGCCAATGACCTGCCTGCGTTCGCCCGGCATACGCCGGTGCCGCCTCCGGCCGTGGCTGCAAGCGCGACTGAAAAGCGCGAACCCATGGCGGGCTGGAGGTCGCCTGTATCGGCGCCTCCGCCACCCCCGTCGCGACCCGCCCACGGCGCAAATTTCGATGCGATGTGGCCCGCGGAGGCAAAGCCAAAAGGCCCCGCCGCGCGCGAACCGCATCCTGATTCAAAGGTTGAGCCGGTATCGCGCGATCCGAAACGTGGCGAACCGGACACGCAAAAATCGCGCTCGGTCGCAGTCCTGAAGTCCGGCGTCGTCGACGGTATGGCCTATACGCTGTACGTCGATGGATCGATTGAAGCGGAGTTGCCGCAAGGCACAGTGCGCTTTGCCTCTATCCACGAGTTGCGCAATCATCTCGAAAAGAACTCATAGTGTTCACCGGCCCCACGCATCGTTTGTAACGCCGGTTTTATTCTGGTTTTTCTTATCCCGGTCGCATTTTACCAATATTTGTCGCGTTAGGCGCTATGTTGTTCTTGCGGGTTGTGAAGTCAAATAGTAGTTTTTAAATATTGTTATCGATCGCGATACTGGACGATTGCGGGGGCAATTGAACTGAACTTTTCCAGCAGCTCGATCGCAGCGTAACAGGGGCAGCTTCGATGAGTGAAAACACACAAAACGGGAATTTCATCGAATTGACCGCGGAGATCGTGTCCGCGTATGTGAGCAACAATACCGTGCCCGCTGGAGAGATCCCCGGTCTAATCAATCAGGTGCATCTTGCGCTAAGCCGCGTCTCAGGCAAATCGGCCGAAGGGCCCGCGGAACCGCTCAAGCCGGCAATTTCGGTGAAAAAATCGATCACGCCCGAATACATCGTCTGTCTGGAGGACGGCAAAAAATTCAAGTCGCTCAAGCGTCACTTGCGCACACAGTACAATATGACGCCTGAGCAGTACCGGGAAAAATGGGGCTTGAGCGCCGACTATCCGATGGTCGCACCAAATTATGCCGCTGCGCGTTCGCAACTGGCGAAGCAGATGGGTCTCGGGCAGCAGCGTCGGCGACGCGCAAAATAGCAAATCCTAAAAGTTGTGGATAGCCACTCCTGCTATTTAAGCGGGACTTCCTTTTTGACCTTGGTCTAGGTAAATAATCCTACATCAGTATCGACCAAGGTCCGCGGCAAGCGCCGAAAGTCAGCAAGCCCAATGCCGCAGGCGTTGTAACCGATCGTCGGTGCTTTCGTGCGCAGCACCTTGTTCTGTCGCAACAGCAGATCGAACGGATCTCGGCCGCGTCAGCGTCGTCATCGATGAGATCGAGAGTCCGCTCGATTGGCTTGTACGTCGGTGTGGGCGCGACGACCGACCATTGATCGAAGTTCATCAATTGCAGTCCGGTGAGCCGCGGCGCACGGATTTTACTCGTGCTGCAGTTGATGCCGCGCATCCGATGGCGTCCGCTCGTCGTGGCGGCGGAACTGATCGAGCCGATACAATGACCAAAACGATCGTCGCGGCGCCGCTGGACGCCGTAAGCCCCGAATTCTCAGGGTTATTGATCGACGTTTGCTATTTCCTGAAAGACATCGAGCGCGATCGTGCGTGGCCGGCGCGCTCCTGCAAGGTTGTGCTGCAACTCGCCCTCGACCGACTGGCCCGCCACTCGGCTATGCGTCGCAGAGGCGCGGACCGGCCGGCGCAAAGGTCAGAACATGGCTCGCCGATGATGCGGCTTTTAGCGTGGAGAACGGTTGACTATGCGACCGTAGCCAAAGCCGTTTTCGCTTCAGCACGAATGCGCTCGACCATGGATCGCAAACCGTTCGAGCGCTGCGGCGTGAGGTTTTCCCGCAGCCCGATACGGTCGAAAAGCGCGAGTGCATCGGTTGCCAGAATGTCTTGCGCGCTCTTGCCGGAATAGAGCGCGAAAAGGATTGCGATCAGCCCCCGAACGATATGCGCGTCGCTGTCACCTTCGAATGTGAGGACTGGTCTGGACGACCCATTCGGCCGCACGTGGGTGAGCAGCCATACCTGGCTAGCGCATCCCTGCACCTTATTGGCGTCGACGTGGGCACTCTCTGCCAATGGCGACAAAGTGCGGCCAAGCTCGATGACATAACGATAGCGATCGTCCCACTCATCGAGCAGCTCGAAATTCTCAACGATTTCGTCAATCTTGCTCATCGCCGTATATATATATAGGCCGACGAGCGCCAAAGGCCAAAGGATCGCTGCGGCCGAAAAAAGTAGCTCTACGGAGTCTATGCCGCTGGGCGGCCGTCGCGCGTATCCCGGCGCGGTGGCAGCGGAACCGGCGCGTGCCAGGCAGGCGCGAGATCCGAGGGGGTCAAGGTGCCCTGCACCGAGCCAGTCCTGTCGCCCGAGCTCGCCTTTTCACGAAGTTTGGTGACGAACTTATAGAGTGTACGGGCGCCCGCTTCGGCCTTTTGGCCCAGCGCGACTGCGACTTTGCCTCCGGTCACACAGGCGTCGGGCTGGCGTTCGCAGAATCCGCGCACGTCGGAAACTGCCGCGGTTGCCATTGTCACGGCCTCGGAAGCGTCGATCTTTGCGTCTGTCGACGACGATTTGTTACCGCTGGGCAACAGTATGCAAACGAGGCACAGCCAAAACGCCAGCCGCAATAGAAAGAACATGACCCAACCCGTAATCAGCCCCGGCAGCCTATTGCTGCCTTTGAGCTAAATCCTAGCAGACATGATTGAAGCTGTTGTTGGAAATGCAGTGAGGTTTTTGGACAAATTCGACGAAATTTTTCATCAAAGTTGAGAAATTCGAATTTAATGAAAATTTTAAGCAATCGACTCCCGGCCAATATTCATCGCGAAAATGCGTATTTCGATATGGTTACCGCATCGGTAACGATTAGGCGGCTGGCCTGTCTTGCCCGTTCTCGGCAACTGAAATTTCACCATGCGCGGCGAATGGCGGAATGATCAGGTTCAGATAGGCGTCGCGAACGGCGATTGGGCTGTCCCGCCGTTCAAACTTAGCGTTCGCTTAATCGGCTGTGACCTAAGGTTTGCTGCGAGTTAGGGGCGCGTCTGTTCTGCAAAGACGTGAGACGGGACCGTGAGCTTTCTCACGCCGGTATCCAAGGCCGGATCGGCGAGGGGACGCGGGTGACGGTCCGGCTGCCGTTCGAAGGCGCGAGCGGGGACAGCACAGACGATCTCATAAAATTTATCCCCGAGCGTGGTCGGGGAATAACCGCAAACATTCAGGTGAAGGAAAGTGCCCAGACGATCTTCCCGCAAAAAGAACGTCGCATTTGGCGGCGCCGGAAGGCTCGCGACCGCGATTGCCGGCCATCCGCGCGAATTCGTGGGCTTCATCATGGCGACCCTCGCGGTTCTCGCGATCGTTACCAATGCCCTCTTCATGCAGAAGGGGCCGCATCCGGCGCCTATTTCTGCAACGCGGCCATTGCTTCAGCGCGATGCGACGCCCGCATCGCGTCCGCAGGCTGTTCAAGCCTTGCCCGCGGCCGATCAGGCCAGACTTCAGCTCATCGGCAATATCCAGCGCGAACTCTCGCGCAAAGGCTTCTATGACGGCCCCGCCGATGGCATCTGGGGCGCCAAGACCGATGCCGCGGCGCGGGACTTTGTCTCTGCCGCCGGATTGAAGATCAATCCGGAAGCCAATGATGGTCTGCTGCGTTCTATTGTTGCGTACAATCCAAAGCCGGCAAACGTCGCTGCACCGCCGAGCCCACCATCGGGTCCAATCGCAAAGCTCATCGCACCGTCGAAGAAGGTGATGGCAATACAGCGGGCGCTCGCCGATTTCGGCTACGGACAGATCAAGCCAACCGGCCTTCTGGATCCAGAGACGCGCGCCGCGGTCGAAAAGTTCGAGCGCGATCATCGGATGCCTGTCACCGGACAGATCACCGACCACTTCGTACGCGAGCTCGCGGGCATGACCGGCCGCCCGCTGGAGTAATTGGCAGCCCGGCAATCGCTCGTGCTACTGAAGCTGATGCGATTGAAATCCGGCATTTGGGTCGCGGCTTACCTTCGCCGATGTAATGTCGAGGGAGTCTTTGTGGCCGTGCGTCGGCGTGGAGCTGAGGAAGCCGGTGCCATCTTCATCAAGATCAATCGACTCGACGGGACCGGAATTCTCTATGGGCCTGCACCGCAGGCCGTCTTTGACGACGCGCGCCCGGCGGATCGCGTGTTCAGCATTGTCGCCGGTCGTGGGGCGCCCGCTGCGGACAGCGAGATCGAAGCGCGTCTGGTGCGCGAGATTCGCTTCGATCCGGACCTTTGGATTGTCGAAGTGGAAGACCGCGAAGGTCGCAACTTTCTTGACAATGCCGTCAGCGACGCGAGCTAGCGCTCGTTGATTTTGAAGCGCGCGGGCCGTGCGTCGGTTTCGACCGCATGGCGCGCGGTCGATTTTGGGTTTGGTCGCAGGCTTGGACGCTCGTCGTTCCAATAAACGGGTGCATGGACCGAACGCCGCTGCGCGGTCGTTTGCCAGATCGTGAGCATGTATTCGGCCGATTGCGCACTCAGTTCTTCGAAAAGGTGCGTGAGCTTGTAGATCCGCGGCGCGGATTGCCCGATGACCGGATTGAGGAAAAGCAGTATGCGCTGCAGCACCGCGAGCTTCATCCCGATTGCCCTGGCGGCAACGACAACCGGCTCTCCGTGCTCGTCGCCCGTGATTTTCTCGGCGAGATCGCGATCGACGCCGAGCGCGCGCTCCAGGACGCGGCTGAATTCGCCCGGATTGCGGTTGAGCGCGGCACTCTCAAGCCGGCGAATCAGTTCGCTGGCCACCGGCATGACGCGGCGGGCCGTCTTGCTGGCGGCGACGTCCAGATTAAGGAGAATAAGGCTGCGCTCGTCGGGAGGGGCCGAAAAGAAAAGGTTCGTCAGGTCGTTCTGGCCCGGTTCCATGCGTACGCCGGTGCCGGCTGTAGCGGGGCCGGCGAGCTTTTTCAGAACGGCCGCCGGGGCCCCCGGGTAGCTGGCCAGGGTGGCCGAAATGACGGTCCGCGTCTGGGGGTCGACGGCCTCGATCAGCCCAAGCACCAGCTCGACAAACTGGGTTTCCTCCTCGCTGCTGTGATTGGCCTTCTGGACGTAAAGGTCGGTGACCACGCGCAGCAAAGTCGGACGGACATCGACGCCGTCGCAGCACGCCAGATCGACCAGACTGTCCAGTGGATTGGACGCGGAAGGCTTCACCATAACCACTTACGCTACAGAACCGAGGGATGGCGCCCAGATTAGTCGGCCGGCGTTAGCGGACCGTTAACCTTGCAAGTCCTTTAATTGAGAAAAGGCGCCGCGCCGGCAGCCTCGAGGAGGCACCCGGACGGTCAGGGGGAACTTGCAATGGGCGAGGTCATCCGATTTCCCGACGAGTTGGGTCCGCGCGGCGCCAAATATGTCGACGCGAACACCGAGCCCGCGACCGTCATCATTCTTCCGGTGATCCGTATCGACCGCGGACCCGATGGCGAGCCCGACACGGGCAACACCGCCGGACGCCGTCGTCGTCGTAGGGCCGCACGTTGAGCGGAACACCAGTCGAATAATCCATGAAAATTCTGTCGCAGCCCGCCAAAGCTGATGGGCACTGGTTTGAAACGGGCCGGGGTCGCCAAAAAAAATCAACAAGTTGTCTGATTTCGCGGACCAGATTCCCACCCCGAAAACGTCAAAAGGTGCGGCAGCGGTGGAAATTCGGCTAAGCCCCTCATTATTACGTGCGGGCGCTTGCAGTGGCAGCGGTCAGCCAATCAATAGCGGCTTGCAGATCATTGGTTCTCGCCACCATGCGGGGCTTTGTCGGGTTTTGTCAGGTTCCCACTGACACATATTAGGCGTGCAAAGGCCTCCGCTTAAGCGTGCAAAGACCTCTGCGCTGGCGAACATCAGGCAGAAAAATATCGTCCTGTGTGAGCCAGTTCACGCGGCACTTGACAGACCGAGCGTAATTATTTGGTGCCGGCGACTTTCATTGGAGGTCGCTCATGCGTAAAGCACTCTTTGTGGCCTTAGTTCTAGCTGGCGTCCTCACTGCCGCTATTGCTGCCCCACGCGGGCATATCGCGACGAAAGCCGCCTTCCATAACCATGTGATGGTTGACGGTCTTTATGTCGCGCTGCCAACAGAAATGCATAACTTTCCGGTGGAGTTAGTGGCAGAGCCTTAATTCCATTGGTGGACGTAAAGGACTATGATGCTCGTTCTGGGAGGTGAGTACCTTGAAGTTGGTCGCGGAGTACATGCGCGACGTCATCCTGTTCGAGCAGATGGCAAGCCGAGAGACTGATCCAGAGCGGAAGGAAGCTTTGGAAAGGCAGGCTACGGCTTTTCGCAAATTGGCAGACAACCGAGCCAAGGAACTTGGCCTCGCTCCTTTGGAACCGCCACCGTTACTCTGAGGATTTAGCTTGTTTTTATGCCCGACCCCGCAAAATTTGCGGCTTAACACCTGCTGATTGAGATAGGAAAACGCAGTTTAGCGCCGCGTTAATAAGGCCATCTGCGTGAATACGTTCCTGCAATATTTAACGCAAGATCAGACACTATTGGGGATCACCTTCCAAAATTGGGTACCTTTTGTCACGGGGCTTTTTATCGTCTGGATTATTGGCCTAGCCGTCTGGTCACGCACTTAGGGCGGACCGCCTCATTATTGCCCCTGTTCTTAGGTTGCTCGCGCGTCAGTCGATCTTTCCGGACGATTGAGGGGAACCATGACTATAGTCGTCAACATCATGCTGCTGGCCCTGTCGCTCTGTAACGTTGGGGCGGGCGTGTATTTGGCCTATCAGGGCTGGATATTACCCTAACAGGCACGGCGGCCAACCACGCCTGCGCAAACGCCAGATCATCGGCTGGCAACATCACATCTTGTACCGATGCTTTCCACGCAGCATTAACGAAGGTCCGAAAATAAGTCGCCACGTCAGCACTGCGGCGCGTTGTCCGAAGGCTTGCTGCCATCGCCGGGCGACCCTGATCGGATGCACAAGCCATCTGCGCCCACATTCCGGCAAGGTGGCAAGCCATTCCTCGATGGTCATGTAATTCAAGCGCCACGTTGCGCACAGAGTTGTGCATGGTCGCAAAGCCGTTTTGTTTGCACCAACCAAAAATGCCCACGGACTCGAGCGCCTGGAGACGCAAGCCGTCGAAGTGGAACGCGTGCTCAATCAACTGCAGAGGCAGATCGATCGCTATCGCACGCTGCCGCCGATCTGGGTGCGTGAGCCAAGCCTCGCCGACCACTGAGTCTCTACTTGCGCTGCGGCCGCGCCGGCTCCGCCTGCGTCACGCACTTTGAAGCCGCAACGGTACCCTGTGCCACGCGCATCAAGCCCGGCTCAGGCGCCATCGCCCTGATTGCGATAATTCCAGTCGGCGTCGGGGATTCCACGATCAATCGGTCGGCGGCCGTGACTTCTTCGTCTTCCGGAACCTGGTCGTGCTGCGCCGTCGTCATCAGGTCGAGCTCGATGACGCGCCGGCCGGCGGCGCGGTCGTTTATCGCGTAATAGGCTACGTTGCTGCGCGTGTAGAAAGAGACCGACGTATAGGCGGGACTGACCGGCACGGTCAGCTTCAACGGTCCTTGAGAAAGATCGTAAAGGCAAATGGCGCTGGCGAAGGCGGGATCCATGAATGGCATGACCGCTTTCTCTGGCGTGGGCACGGGAAGGGCGACCACGGAATTCACCGGTGCGATCGGTGCAAGCCGTGCATAGGCATCCTGCGTCGCGGTGCGCGGCAGGATGATGACCGATGCCAGGTGCACGATGCCGCCGAGGAGCGCGCCGCCGAGAATCAACAGGAGCCACCGGATCATGGGCAGCTCCGGGTGGTGACATCGGGCATCGGGATCTCGCGACCGGCTTTGGTCGCAACGCCCACTGCAGTGTCGTAAAGCCGCAGCACGAGCTCATAACGGTCGACGCCGCCGGTCGGCAGCCAGTTACCGGAATTGGCGCGCGGCGCCACAACGATCTCAAAGCTGCCGTCGCTGCGGCGGACGATTTCCTGGCTGGTGAAGCCGTAACGGTTGGTTGAATTGGCGACCAGCCCGCCATCCGCGTTGTAGAGCGTCAGGGTCCAGAAGCGCGCCACGGGCGTTATCCCGGCGACGACGACCTCGCAGCGTCCGTCGAGGGCTTTGCCATCGTCATCGGACTTCAGGCTGAACGACACACCATCGCCCATGGCCGTCGGCAACCGGCCGGTCCGCGAAATGGATGCGCGGGCGTAAGGATCGGCGTCGACGGTTCCGGTCTTCGGCCAGGCAGTCCAGCCTTCAATCGCCAGGCCGCCAAAGGATGTGCCATGGGCAAGCGCGTAGTAGGTGAGGCCGAGCCCCACCGCCGCGGCTATGGCAAGTCCAAATAGCGTTCCGAAAAGCAGTCGCACGAACAATCCGCGAGGTTGAAATGGTGTCGAAGGATACGCCGGTCGAAGCCGCGCGCCAATCAGTTGTGGTTGCCGAAGGCACGTCCTTCCAGCGAAGTGGCGAATGTGTCGCCAGTCTCGGGCGCACTGGCCTGCCGATCCTTGCCGCTTGAGACAGTCGGGCGCACCGGTCCCAGCGCACGATTGGCGTCGTCCATCAAGCGCTCAACGCGGACCAGGACATCGGCTCCGCGCTTCGTCAGCAGGGCAGGTCGCTGCGGAGGTGCCGGTTCGTTCGACTTTGTTTTCACTTCGGCGACGGCAGGTTGCTGGCGCACTTGCGGCGCCCCGACACCCGGCAGCTGTTTGATCTCAACGCCCTGGTGCGCATAGTCCATGATCTTGTGCCAGGTCATTGCCGGCAGTGAGCCGCCGGTCATGCGGTTAGTCACCTGATAGTCGTCATTGCCGAACCACACGCCACACACGAAGTTGCCCGTGTAACCCATGAACCAGGCGTCACGATAAGCGTTGGTGGTGCCGGTTTTGCCGGCGGCGGCGATGCCGTCGAGCCGCGCGCGACGGCCGGTGCCGTTTTCGACCACGTTGTTCATCATTTTGATCATGTCGCCGGCAACTCCCGCCGACATCACCTGCCGCGGCTTCGGTCCGTCGCGATCGAAGCGCCAAACAAGATCGCCGGCACCCGTACGCACTTCGAGGAGAGCATGCGCCGTCACGGCCTTGCCCAGGTTCGGAAATGTGGCATAGGCGCCTGTGTGATCGAGCACGGTGACTTCGTCGGCGCCGATCGGCAGCGACGGGGTATCCGGCAGCGGCGTGCGGATGCCCATATCGTGCGCGAGCTTGACGATCTTCGCGCGGCCGACTTTCGCGTTGCCGTTGCCGATCGAGATCGAGAGTTTAACCGCAATGGTATTGATCGAGTGCGTGAGCGCGTTGAGCAGCGTCATGGACCCGCTGTAACCATTGCCATAGTTGTGCGGGCACCAGTTGCCGATGCACACCGGCCCGTCCACTACGATCGAAGTCGGCTTCATGCCGTTGATGAGGGCGGCCGAATAGACGTATGGTTTGAATGAGGAACCGGGCTGGCGCATCGCGTCGGTCGCACGATTGAACTGGCTGGCACCGTAATCACGGCCGCCGACCATCGCTCGTACGGCGCCGTCGACATCCATCAGCACGGCGGCTGCTTGTTTCGCATGATATTCCTGCCCGTATTGCCGCAGCGAGCTCTCGACTGCGGCATCGGCGTTAATCTGCAGGTTGGTGTCGAGCGCGGTGCGAACCACGAAGACCCGCTCGGTCATCGATTTCGGGAACGTATCGACAAGCTTCCTCATCTCGTCGAAAGCCCAATCGAGATAGTAGTTCGGCGCACGATCGTCGCGGCGGTCGACGGGTGTCGCTGGATGCCGGCGAGCACCGAACACCTGGCCTTCGGTCATCATGTTGGCTTCGACGAGGTTGTCGAGCACGACGTTGGCGCGGGCACGCGCGGCCGGCAGGTTGACGTGCGGTGCGAATTTGGTCGGTGCCTTGAACAGGCCGGCCAGCATTGCCGCTTCCGCGAGGTTCACGTCGCGTGCGGATTTGTTGAAATAGTACTGCGCAGCCGCGTCGACGCCGAAAGCACCGCCTCCCATGTAGGCGCGGTCGAGATAGAGCTTGAGGATTTCGTTCTTGGTCAGGCGTGCTTCAAGCCACATGGCGAGAAACGCCTCTTTCACCTTGCGCTCGATGGTGCGCTCGTTGTTCAGGAACAGATTTTTTGCGAGCTGCTGGGTGATCGAGGAGCCGCCCTGCACGACGCCGCCGGCGCGGGTATTCGCCACCAGCGCGCGGGCCGTGCCCGCAAGGTCGATGCCGAAGTGTTCGTAGAAACGCCGATCCTCGGTTGACAGCACGGCCTTGATGAGATGATCGGGAAACTGGTCAAGCGGGATTGCGTCGTTGTGCTTGATCCCGCGCGAGCCCACCTCGTTGCCGTAGCGATCGAGGAAGGTCACGGCCAGTTCGGATTTTTTCAGCCAGTCATCGTCCGATGTTTCGCGGAATGCCGGGATCGCGAGGGCCAACATCACGATCAGGCCGAGAGTGCCAATGGTCGCGCCTTCCGAAACGATCTCATTGAGTCCGCGTCGCCAGCCGGAGACGTGGAAGCGATCCATGAAGGTCGAGAAACGCTCATAGGTCTCGCGCAGGCCGGAGACGCTGCGGAAGACGCTGAAATCGACCCAGGCGTCCAGCCCGAGCAGGAACCGCTTGATATTGGGCTTCCAGTCCTCGGGAAACAGATTGCGCAAAGCTGTACTGCTCGTAAATTTAACGCCGGCGGTCCGCCGGCGAGGGGAATTTTAGCCGATCGGGGAACGCAGGGCCAATGCCGCGATTCCCTCGGCTGGAACCAAGGTGAACACGAAAATTGCGGTGAAAAATGGCCCGTTTTTCCGTCTTCCCCAGAATCAGGCCGCTCGTGGTAAAGGGTTTTGTGCTCCAAGCTGCAATTGCTTCATCTTAAAGCAGAGGTTCAAGAACCTCTTGTTACGGCAAAACTTGAAAAAAGCCCAAAAATTATTACCGCAACTCGTGCCCGCGCTCTCAGAGGGCGCTTGAGGAACCGCGAATATGGCTCGAATCGCGCTTCGGTTCCTGTGCCGCGACCGGACGGAGTCTGGGCCCTTCCGCCATAAGGCGCTACAACGCGCCATGAGTTCCGAGAAGGCCGACCCGCAGACCCCTTTCTGGCGCCGCAAGGCGATGTCGGAGATGACACGGGCCGAATGGGAAAGTCTTTGCGACGGCTGCGGCCGTTGCTGCCTTAACAAGCTGATCGACGAAGACACGAATGCAACCGTGTTCACGGATGTCAGCTGCAAGCTGCTCGACTGCCAGACCTGCCGCTGCAGCGACTACACCCATCGCCAGGCCAAGGTGAAGGATTGCGTGCGACTGACGTCGCGTAACGTGCGGCGGCTGAAATGGCTGCCACCGACCTGCGCCTATCGGCTCGTGGCCGAAGGGAAAGACCTCGCCTGGTGGCATCCGCTCGTTTCCGGCGACCCGGAAACGGTCCACACCGCTGGCATCTCAGTGCGAGGACGCGTCGCGGCAAGCGAAACCGACGTGCCTGATGAAAGGCTCGAGGAATATATCGTCAGCTGGCCGGGAAAATGGCCCAAGGGAGCCCGCGGGAAATCGCCTCAACGTCCGCGTGGTGCAATCGCAAAATCATAAGCGCGCGGCTCGGCGGAGTCGTTGTATGAAAAGTGCCACCATTCGCGAAAGTAACCGGCAAAGCCGTGCCGGCGCATCACCGAACTCAACAGGTTGCGCCACTGACGCTGGTCGGTGGCAATTGCAGTGCTTTGGCCATAGCTTTTGACGTCGAAACAGTCGTAACCGGTGCCCATGTCGATGCTGTTGTCTGGCGCGCGCTTCGCGGCCGGGCCGGTGCAGGCTCCATAGCGCGTGGCAGGATCGAAGCGGGGGACAGGCGCGGGTGGCAATCTGACGAGCGTCAGATCGACAGTCGTTCCGGTCGAGTGCCGTGATTGCGAAGCAATGTAGCCGAGCGCAAACAGGTTGCGCTTATGCAGGGCGGGATAGAAGCGCCGGGTGGCTTCACTGTCGCCTCCGTCATGCGCCCATGCTTCCATTGCGCGTACGGCGCGCGTCGGGCGGTAGCAATCGTAGACCTTCAATCCAAGTTTATCGCGCGCCAGTTCTGCCTGCACGGCTTTGAGCGCTTCGGCCGCTTCACGACGCAATATGCATTCGCCGGCGCCGTAACCGGGCAGAGGACGCCCCGTGAAATTGTCGTCCGTCGCGTACCGGATGTCCTGCACGATGCTTGGATCGACGTCGTGCAGGTAGACAAAGCCGGGCGGCAACCTGTCGCGCGCATGAGCGGACGTTGCTCCGAGGAGAAGTGCAATAAAGAGAAGGGGTCGAATGCGCAGCTGAAGCCTCATGTTCTTCGTGAATCCTTCGTGGCAAGTCCCTGCCGCTACTTGCAAGGATTAGGGCGTAGTGCACATACCACCCCCGCGCAGGCACGTCTTGCTTTACGGGGACCAGCAAGGCATGAGCGGGTTATCTGCTCATGACTGTACTTATATACACTGCGCGATGACCGCCCCGAAATCGAAGTCCAAGGCGCGACCAGCAAAGTCCGAGGCGCCGCCCGAGCTGAGGGCGCTCACGCACCCGGAAATACGGACCATCGTGCTCGGCATCATGCTGGCGATGTTCCTGGGCGCGCTCGATCAGACGATTGTTGCCACCGCATTGCCAACGATCGGCCGCCATTTCGGCAACCTCGACGATCTCTCTTGGGTCGTCACGGCCTATCTGCTCACCGGGACCGCCGTGACCCCCCTTTACGGCAAGCTCGCCGACATCCACGGGCGGCGGGTGATGATGCTCACGGCGATCGGCATTTTCATCGTCGGTTCGGTCGCCTGTGCGCTGGCGCCGAGCATGACAGCGCTCGTGCTCGCACGCGCCTTCCAGGGTCTTGGCGGTGGCGGCCTGATGGCGCTGGCGCAGACCATCATCGCCGATATCGTTTCGCCGCTCGAGCGCGGCCGGTACCAGGGATACATCGGCGCGGTGTTCGCAACATCGTCGGTGGGAGGTCCGGTGCTTGGCGGCTTCCTGACCGAACACATCGACTGGTCGCTTATTTTCTGGATCAACCTGCCTTTAGGGCTAATCGCGCTTGGCATGACGTCCAACGTGCTCCGGCGCGTGCCGTTTCGCCCGCGAAAGCACAGGCTCGATGTCATCGGCGCCATGTTGATGATGTCCGCGGCAATCGCGCTCCTGCTTGCTTTGTCGTGGGGCGGGCGCCGCTATGAATGGATCTCGCCGCACATCGGCGCGCTGCTGCTTGTCTCGGCAATTCTGTGGGGATTGTTTGCGTGGCGGCTCTTGAGCACGCGAGAGCCGTTCCTGCCGCTCGCCGTACTGGGCAATCCGGTCGTTCGCTGCGCGACGCTCGCGGGCGCGTGCAACATGGGCACCCTGGTCGGGATGACGATCTTTGTGCCGCTCTATTTTGAAACCGTTCTGCACCTTTCGGCGAGTCAGTCGGGGCTTGCGTTGATTCCGCTGATGGCCGCGACCGTGACATTCTCGACCATAACCGGCCGCATGATGACCTATGTGGTCCACTACAAGCGGGTGTCGCTGATCGGACTTACGATCTCCATTCTGTCGCTTGCGCCGCTTGCAATCTGGCCGGCGTCGATGCCGACAATACTCGTACTTCTTCTATTGCTCGTGATCGGCGCGGGACTCGGCACGGTGTTTCCGGTCTCCACCGTCTGCATGCAGAACGCCGTGTCGCGTTCGCAGATGGGCGTGGCCACTGGCGCCGCCAATTTCTTCCGCGCGCTGTTCTCGGCACTGGTCGTCGCGGTGCTCGGGGCCATCGTTCTCGGTGGCCTCGGCGGCGTCACCGGCATGTCGGTCGAAATGCTGGCCCGCACGGCTTCGGCGCCCGAACTCGCTTACGCCTTCCGTTTCGTGTTTCTGGCCTGCGCCTTGGTCCTTTCCTTCGGTATGGCATTTCTGATTGCGATGGAAGAGAGGCCTCTCAGGGGGCCCTCGGTGCCTTCGCAAGCGGCGACCGCGCCCACCGCGCCCGCAACGCCGATCCCCGCCGAATAAAAGCGGCCGCCGCTACTCGCTCGACCGCGCGAGCCAGACCGTCCGGCCGCCGGCCTGCGGATCGTTGACGACATGCGCGACAATCTTGAACCCGATTCCCTCAAGCAGCGTCGCATACTCGGCGGGATCGAGACTGGCATGGTAGAGCGGATCGCCGCGATAGCTGCCGATCGCTTCGCCGTGACTCGGGCCAGCGTTGAACATCAGCGCAGTGCACGGAGCGGCGTGTTCGCGGAACACGTCGAACATTCGGCGCTGGTCGGCAGGCGTGAGATGGAATAAGCTGTCCCACGCCAGAATGCCCTGGAACCACTGTTTCAAGGATAGCGTGCGCATATCGCCGACAATCCATGTGTGTGCGGGCAAGCGGCTACGACACAGCGAGATAAACTTCGGGGAGGAATCGACGCCGGTGATCCTCAGACCTTGCGCTGCCATATGCCGCGCGACCGGGTTGCCCGATCCGCACCCGAGGTCGAGCACGCTCGCACCCTTTGCGAGCATGGCGATGAAACGATCAAGCCAGGGCTTGTCGTTCCACGCCCCGCGGCTTCGATCTTCGTCCCAGGCCATCGCGTGGCGCTCGTAGTGCCCGATGATTCTGTCGGCGAATTCACTCATCGGGACAGACTGGCAACACAGAGTACGACGCTCAAGAGAAAACCGGCCTCGGGCCGGGGTTTGGTTGTGATCCTACACCTTGAGTTCACTCGTCATGCGCGTTGTCGCGATGCAGTTCGAACCGGACGTTCGGATCTGGGTCGCGGCCTGCATAGTCGCCGGACCGGTGTAAGGATCGTTCGACGGTACGACTTGTTCGGTGCGTGTGTTGCGTGCATGACGCGCACTCGCGCGCGGCGGCACAGAGGCGAAGGACTCGTTGCCGGACGCGGTTGGTCCGCCATGCTCAAGGGCGGGCTGATCGATTACATTGCCGCTGCCGTAACCCGCATTGTACGATTGGGCAAAGGCGGGCGATGTGAGCATGGCAGCCAGAGCCGCGCTATTATGGCGGCGGCCCGTATTGCGCGGCCCCCACGTACGAAGTCGAACCCGGCTACTACGAGGAGGGCGGCGGTGGTGGCGGCGGCGTGGAGTACTGCATGCACCGCTTCAGATCCTATGATCCGCGCAGCGGCACCTACGTGGGTTACGACGGGCAGCGTCATCCGTGCCCGTGATGTGAACTACGGCATCGACGAAAAGAAAACCCCGGCACCAGGCCGGGGTTTTCCGTTGTACGTGACATCTCATTCGCAGAATTTGCAGGGCGGGAAGTCGCGGCTGTAAACCGGCTGCGCGAGGAATTTGTCCTTCCCGTATGTCCAGAACTGGCTGACAGCCGGGTAGGTCTTGATCACGGTGTTCCACAGCTCGGGCTTGTCGTAGCCGAACATCTGCTTCTTCTCGACCTTCTTGATGTAGATGTCCTGAATCGGGTTGCGCATGTCATCGAAGGACACCGGCCCGCGCACTGCGTCGATCTTCAGACCGGACATTGTCTTGATGAATTGCTCCGCACCCGGCCATTTTGCGCCGCTCTTCTTGATGGTTTCGTCGATCAGTTGCGCGGTCGTGTAATTACTCTCCGAGAAATACGACGGCACCTTGCCGTATTTGGCGCGGTATGCCTTAACGAACGCCTCGTTCTTCGGGGTGGTCAATGCGGCGCTGTATTGCAGCGAGGAGACGTCGCCGACGACTTCGTCGCCCATGAAGGGCAGGGCGAATTCATCATAGCTCGTGCCGCCGCCGATGATCGGCTTCTTGTATCCGGCCGCTCGCAATTGCTTGGGGAATTGCAACGCCATCGGTCCGACCATCAAGGCGAACACGGCATCGGCGTCGGCCTTGATGGTGGGGATGAAGGGCCCGAAATCCTTGGTGCCGAGCGGCGGCCAGATCTTTTGGACGATCTTGCCTCCGCAATCCTCGAATGTCTTCTGGAAACCGCCAACCTGCTCGTAGCCAAAGGCATAGTCGGCGCCGACCGCGACAATTTTCTTGTAACCCTGATCGCAGGCCCACCGGCCCATCGGCTGCGATGGCTGCGAGGAGGACCAGCCGGTGCGGATCAAATAGGGAAATTTGTCCGCCTGACGTTGGGTCAAATCATCAGCCGCCGGAATCGACGGGATGTAGACGGTCTTCATTTCGGTGCTGACAGGTGCGAGCGCATAACCCGTGGAGGCAAGCACGCCGCCGATGAACATCTGAACCTGGTCGTTCAGCACGAGCTTTTTGGCCTTTGTGACGCCAAGATCGGGCTTCGCCTGGTCGTCTTCGAGAATGAATTTGACGTCCATGCCGCCTAGCTTGTTGCCATGCTCGTCCAGATACATCTGGAATCCGTCGACCATGTCCTTTCCGACCTGGGCGAAGAGGCCGGTCATCGGCGCAATAAAGCCGACACGCAGCTCTTCCGCCTGCGCGCGCGATGCAAACGCGCCGAACAAAAGCGCTCCGCTCAACAACAGTGGCTTGATCAGTCGCGATAGGCTCATGTCTGACCTCCCGTCAGCGGATCTGCCGTCCATTTTTGATTGCAGACGGGCGGATCGCGGTTGCAGCACGTACCCCGGACCCGTCAACGCTATCACCCCCCGCGCCACGGACGGAAGCCCACGATTTGTCGCGAGCTGCTACGACTGGTTACGGCCCCCTTCGAGCGTCGAGCGCACTGCTTCGGCTAGGGCGGAAATCTGATAGGGCTTGCGCAGGATCGGCATCCCGTGCTGGCCGCTGAGCGCCTTCGCGTAGCCGCTTGTCAGCAGGACCGGGATTTGCGGGTAGCGTTTGCCGATCGTTTTGGCCAGACCGAGACCGTCGAGATCACCGGGCAGCATCACGTCGGAGAACACCATGTCCACGGATTTCCCGGCCGCCAGAAGATCCAGCGCGGACTTTGCGTCATCGACCGCTACCGTACGGTAGTTGAGTTGCTCCAGCAGCGTGGTGGCAACCGTTTTCACATCCGGGTTGTCCTCGACAACAAGGATGGTTTCGCCTTCGCCATACGACTGGCTGGTCGTTTCGGGAATGACGGTCGTGACGGCGGCATGGCTGCGCGGCAAATAAAGTGTAACTTGCGTTCCCTGGCCGACCTGGCTGCGGACAGCGATTCCTCCGCCCGACTGCTGCACGAATCCGTAGGCCTGCGAAAGTCCAAGCCCTGTCCCCTTGTCGGGACTTTTCGTCGTGAAAAACGGTTCAAAGATCTTCGGCAGTACTTCCGGCGGGATGCCGGCCCCGACATCGCTGATCGTCAGCGCCGCAAATTCCCCTTTGAGGGAATCGACGGTTTCGGTGCCGCGCAGCTTCACGTTTTCCGCCGACACGGTAATTGAGCCGCCCTCGGGCATGGCATCGCGCGCGTTGACCACAAGATTGACCAGCGCCAGTTCGAATTCGGGAATGTCGATCGAGACCGGCCAGACGCCTTGCGGGATATCTATGCGTAGATCGATCTTGCCGCGCGCCGAACTCGCAAGCACGTCATGAAACGCTGCCACAGTCTGGCCGACATGCACTGTCCGTGGATTTTGCGTCTGGCGACGCGAAAAGGTCAGCAATTGCCGCGTAAGCGCTTCACCGCGCGAGGCAGCGGTGAGGATCGCTTCAAGCGAACGAATATTCTTCTGATCGGTCGTCCTGCGCAGAAGCGATTGCGCCTGGCCGCTTACGACCATCAGCAGGTTGTTGAAATCGTGCGCGACGCCGCCGGTCAGCTGACCAAGCGCTTCCATTTTCTGCGCCTGTGCGAGCTGTTCGTGGGCGCGTTCGAGCGCTTCCTGCGCATTGCGCTTTTCCGTGATGTCGCGCGTGATCTTGGCAAAGCCGACAAGTTTGCCGGACTCGTCGCGAATCGCGTCGATGACGACGTTGGCCCAAAACAAGGATCCGTCCTTGCGCATACGCCACGCTTCCGCCTCGAATCGACCAGTTGCGGCCGCGATCGCCAGCGAGCGGTTCGGCCGTCCGGCCTTGCGATCCTCCGGCGTATAGAATTGCGAAAAATTCCGACCGATGATTTCGTCGGCCGTATAGCCTTTGATCCGTTCGGCGCCCGCATTCCAGCTTGACACCACTCCGATCGGACTGAGCATGTACAAAGCATAGTCGGTGACGCCAGCCACCAACGCTCGGAATTGCTGGTCGCTTTGCCTCAGGGCCTCAGCCGCCTTTTTCTCCGCCGTGATATGGCGGCCCGATACGTAGATGAGTCCGTCATCGGTGCTCATCGTCCAGGCGATCCATCGCCACGACCCATCGCGGTGACGGAAACGGTTTTCGATGCGCACGTTTTGCATGCCACGCGCGAGCTGTCTCCGCGCGGCAATGGCTGCTGCTGCATCGTCGGGATGGCGCAGCTCGTTGACATGCAGTGATTTGATTTCGGCCTCGCTCCAGCCGAGCAGATTTGTCCATGCGGGGTTGGCGCTGAGGAAGTAGCCGTCGAAGTTCGCAACGCCGAGCAAATCCTCGGACACCTTCCAGATGCGGTCGCGTTCGCGGGTGCGTTGCTCTACTTCCGATTCAAGTCGGTTCGTGAGTACGTGCAATGCTTTTTCGTTTCGCACGCGCTCGGTGGTCTCGAAGGCGGTAGCAAGCACGCCGCCGACACCGTTGGGTGCGGATGCATCCGGGATCGGGCTGTAGCTGATGGTGAACCGCGCGTCTTCGGGAATGCCGTATCTGTGGATCCGCCAGGGATGATCCTCAGCGAAGAAGCAGTCGCGCTCACCGCGCAGGATCGCGTGATTGAGCGTACCGAGTTCGTTGTAAATTTCCGGCCAGATTTCGCGCAGCGGCTGTCCCAGTGCGCCTGGGTGGCGGTCACCGAGCAGGGCGCCATAGGCATCGTTGTAGATCAAGATGAGTTCCGACCCCCACCGAATGGACATCGGGAAGCCAGACGCCAGGACGAGCTCAACGCTCCATTTCAGAGATTGGGACCAGTTTTTTGCAGGTCCCAGCGGTGTGGCGGCCCAATCAAACTCTTTCACCCGCGTGCGCATGTCGAGCGCACGTGTCACGGCTTCCATTGGGATCTCGGCTGTATCATCGCGCCAACGGCGCATCCTATCCCCCTTCGCCCAGCGCGCAAACGCCGGGCAAAGGGAAAGGTTCCACGATCGCGGGTGGTTAACGGAGCGGAGGCGCCGACGGCCGATCCTTGATGAAGGTGCCGTTGCGCAGTTCGGACACGGCTTGCTGCAGCTCGGTCTGTGTGTTCATCACGATCGGTCCATACCAGGCGACTGGCTCCTGGATCGGCTTGCCGGACACGAGCAGGAAGCGAACGCCTTGTTCGCCCGCCTGCACGGCAATTTCGTCACCTGAATCGAAGAGGACAAGCGAGTGATCTCCGGCCTTCTCGCGGACGAGGATTTCATTTCCATCGATCTGCTTCTCGCTGAGCACACCGATCGGCTGCGAAGCCGCGACGAAAATGCCGCTGCCTTCGAACACATAGGCGAAGGCGTGGCGCTCAACTTCAACCTTGAGAACCTTGAGTTTGCCGGGGGGTACGAAGATGTCGAGATAGCGCGGATCGGCGGCGACGCCGTCGACCGGCCCTTTCTTGCCCCAGAAGTCGCCGCACACGACGCGCACGCGCGTGCCGTCGTCGTCAACGATCTCCGGAATTTCATTTGCCTTGATGTCTTGATAGCGCGGTGCCGTCATCTTCAGTGAGGAAGGCAAGTTCGCCCAGAGTTGAAACCCATGCATGCGACCGTGCGCGTCGCCGAGCGGCATCTCCTGATGCATGATCCCGCGTCCGGCGGTCATCCATTGCACATCGCCCGAACCGAGCGTGCCGCGATTTCCCAGGCTGTCGCCGTGCTCCACAGTCCCGGAGAGCACATAGGTGATGGTCTCAATGCCACGGTGAGGGTGCCACGGGAATCCCGCGAGATAATCGGCCGGCCGATCATTACGAAAATCGTCGAGCAGCAGAAACGGATCGGTCTCCGCCGTATCGCCAAAGCCGAAGGCGCGCCGGAGCTTTACGCCGGCGCCCTCGATGGTGGGCTGCGATTGTACAATGCGCTTGACGGGACGGATGGACATGAAGTCGGTTGCCTTTCGTTAGGCAGCGGTGGGCGGACAGGTCGCTTCGCCCACTCACTCTAAACTGCCGTTCATATGCAACTTCATATAGGGCTTTCGTCCATCGGATAAAGAGTGTCCGACGCATTGCTGTCATCCGATTGATTGAGGAGGGTCGTCATTCAAACGAATGAAAATAGGTATCCGGGCCCATAGGGGCGGCTCTCGCCGACTCCGCTTCATTCGGCTATGCTGGCAGCCATGTTTGGACCCCTCCCGAAACGCGCGGCCGTCATTATATGCTTAGCTTTGCTCGGGCTCGGCCTTGGTGGCTGTACCAAGTGCGGCTGGCTGTGGGACCAACCCGTACGCGCCTGTCACTCCGACACTCCACGCTGAGACGGCGCCCCGAGCGACGGTCTCGTTATTGCGAGCGCAGGAAATTGAGGAGCGCGCCGGCGAGCCCTACGAGCAGTCCGGCGAGTAGCACATATTGCAGGATCATGAGAGCACGGCTCGGCGTTTCAGTCGCCGTGGCCATGTCGTAAATCTGCCAGGCCGCAACCGCCGCAAAAGCGACGATCATAACCCCGGAATTTTTGGTTCGCTTTTCGGCCAAGGCCAATCCCCGCGCGCTCTCGCCCCCGGCGGGAGACTAGTCGATTTGGCGGCCGGGTTCCATGCGCGCCGCGCGACTTGCGACGGGCTCAGACGTCGTCGTACTGGATAATGACCTCGACTGAATAATCGCACGCCGGGCACTCGAACGTGCGCCGGTCGTGCGAGGGTTGGTCGGGTGCAATGTGCGATAACCACATTGCCGTACCGCATTTGGGACAACTCGGTCGCTCGATGTCCGGAAATGACGGATCGAAGATATGTGATTGCGACACGACTCGCTCCCTGTAAGTCCAGGCGGGAGCGCTACGAGTCTCTCAGCCACCGGCGCCTGACAGGCCTTGGCCAGCGGTGACTCGAATGTGCGCTTGCGCATGCCCGGAGTCGAGTGTCGGAAAATACATGTTCGAAATTTAATGCAGCAGTCGTTCCACTGCGACAAAATCGTTTGGCACCGTCCTACAATCCTACCGTTTGGAAATTGTGAACTGTTTATTGCAATTTTTTTTCGGCGTTCCAGGAACGATTTTGAAAATGTTGCATTGCAACTTCGTATCGTGCGTAAAAAGACATAGTGGGACCGGAAATGTCCTCGGGGGACGATTATCTGTTTCGTGCGGCCGAGTTGCTGGCCAAGGCAGAGTGCGAGAGTGATCCGGGAAAGCGGGCCGAGCTTGAAAACCTGGGCTGGGCATTCCTGCGTCTGGCAGAACAGGCGAGGCGAAATAGCTCAAACGATATTGTGTACGAGCCGCCGCCGCCGAAGCTCGACGATCCCAAGACAAAATCCTAATTCAACGTACCCATCTGAGCAAAAATTCCTAGGAAAAAAGAACAGCGTAACGCTGCCGGCATAGACATTCGGCACGCTCCACATTTGCGCTCGTGACGCTGCTGGTCCTGCAGAAACATTTGCAGGCTGCGCAGGCACTGGAGAAGCAGACCGCGCAGAAACAGTCTTCGCGTTGAGGAGGGTCGGGCGAATTGATTTCAGTCGATCCGAATGGCGCCCGCTGCCAGTCCCCGCAGCCGGGCGTCATTTTTTTGTCCCGACAGGTTGCTAGAACCTGGCGGGATTGGCCCAGCGTGCTTTGAGTTCCTTCATCGCCTGTTCGCAGCTCACGGCGTAGCCGTGGTTCTGCGTGCTCTCGGGCCGCGCCGTGATTTCCCAGAACCATGGCATGCCTTGCGGTCCTTGGGTGGAGAGAAGGATGCGGCCAATGAGATGATATCCTTCGAACACGTCGTAGTCATCTGTCGACCATTCGCCATCGCGGCTTTTCGCGGCGCGCGTCAGCGTTAGCGTGCCCATGCCTCGGACCGTGCGGCCAGGTGTCGGCGCTTCCGCCGCACGCGGCCGATCCGGGCCGCCGCGGAGCGGCAGGAAATATGGGCCATCTGGATCGGAAGAACTCATCATTGCGATTATAAAATCACAAGCGCGCGCGTTTTGCCAAATGACCAAATGCGTGCTGTGAATTGCGGAGCGGATTACTCGAAGACCTCGTCGGCGGCGATCACGAGCTCCGGCGGGATTGTGATTCCCAACGCCTTAGCGGTCTTGAGATTGATGAACATCTCGACCTTTGAGGATCGATACACCGGCATCTCGCCTGGCTTTTCGCCGGTAAGGATTCGACCGGTGTAGATGCCGGCGAGGTGATAGGAATCGGCAACGCTTCCGCCGTAGCCGATCAAACCTCCGGCTGCTGTGAACTCTCGACCGAGAAAAACCGTTGGTACGGCATGCCGCAAAGTGATTGCGGCCAGCGTCGCGCTTTCGCTGAGGAAAAACGAGTCGCCACCGGCGATCACGAGTCCGACGGACCGCCTGGACAGTCCAGCAGCGATCTTGTCGAATTCGTCCGCAGTGCTTGCCTGCAATATCTGCAGTTGCAACCCAAGTGAGCGCGTTGCCTCCTGCGCATCGCGTGTCTGCACCTCGGCCACCCGCGGATTGTTAGGATTGACCACGAGCGCGATGCTCGCCGCATCGGGCAACAACTGGCGCATCAACTCGAGCCGCTTCGGGCCGAGTTCCATGTTCAATTGAGTAGCCCCCGTCATGTTGCCGGCGGGGTGCGCCAGGCTCGCAACCCAGCCAAGCGCGACGGGATCGCTGGCCGTCGTGAAGACAATCGGAATCTTTGTACTGGTTGCTTTCGCGGCCAGCGCTGCAGGCGTGCTGGTTGCGGCGATGACGGTCACCTGACGGCGAACCAGTTCCGCAGCAAGCTCCGGCAGGCGTTCGTAGCGGTTTTCGGCCCAGCGATATTCAACGACAACATTCTGGCCTTCGACGAAGCCCATCTCGTTCAGGCCACGTCGAAACTCACGCAAGAATTTGGTGTAGAGCTCAGGCGCCGCGCCATTCAGGAAGCCGACGACGGGCATCGATTGCTGTGATCGCGCGATGCGCGACCACGTAAAGGTTGCGCCGCCGACAAGCGCGATGAATTCGCGTCGTTGCATACAGCCCCCGTGTGGACGACGCCGTTACGGTAATGAAGACCGTAACAGGTCGGCTCAGGGCGGCCGAATTAATTCCTGTTTATGCGCTCGCAAATAG
>Ga0182040_10000008_pt1 | contig 88296 bp, 72 predicted proteins | sample flu12Cox44000176_FD_125973 | JGI IMG/M metagenome (GOLD analysis project Ga0182040, IMG submission 125973) | Lab enrichment of tropical soil microbial communities from Luquillo Experimental Forest, Puerto Rico - flux8day.12C.oxic.44.000.176 | ecosystem: Environmental > Terrestrial > Soil >... | reverse complement strand
TCGTTGCTGCGAAGTCAGATCGATACGCTCGAGGAACCGGATCCAAGCGAAGACTCTCTGACAATCGAAGCATCGGCGCCGCCAGACCAGATCGCCGAGGAGGTCATTCGGCGCCTTTGTGCGACGACGGTCGTCCAGAATACAATTGCGCTCCCGCCTGTTACGACAGCAGAGGAGCCATGACTTTCCCAAGAACATTGGCGGAGCGGGAAGACACGGTGGTGGACGCCGCCGTGGCGTTGCGTAATGACGCTGAGACGATTTTGGCTAATACGCCGTTTCTGCTCACACGTTGCAGTTCCGATCTGCGCTATGTTTTCGTGAGCGAAGCTTACGCGAAGATGCTCGGCCACCGGCCTGAAGAGTTGGTTGGCAAGGAGATCGTCAAAATCATGGGGGAGACCGGTTTCCAGACCATCTTGCCCCATATACGAAACCGACGTGCATTTCAATGATGTCGGGGTTCGTTTGCTGCAGGTCATTTACACACCCGACAAAGATCAGTTCGGCAACGTTCTAGGTTGGATCGCGTCGATCATCGACATTACCGAGCGCAAGCAGGTCGAAGTTGCGCTTCGCGAAAGTGAACAGCGATTGCGATGGCTGGCATCCATCGTACAGTCCAGTGACGACGCGATTGTGAGCAAGAACCTCGATGGCATTATTACGAGCTGGAATAAGGGTGCGGAGCGCGTCTTCGGCTACTCCGCCGAAGAAGCGATTGGTCAGCCGATCACGATCGTGATCCCGAAAGACCGGCTAAAGGAAGAGGGTGAGATTTTAAATCGCGTCAAACGCGGCGAGCACATCGACCATTTCGAGACTATCCGGCGGCGTAAGCAAGGTAGCTTGATCGTCATTTCAATGACTGTTTCTCCTATCAAAGATTCCGAAGGCAGGATTGTCGGCGCATCGAAGATCGCGCGGGATATTACTGAGCAAAAGCGAAATCAGGAGCAAATCACGACGTTGGCTCGGGAAGCGGAGCACCGAAGCAAGAACTTGATCGCGAATGTGCAAGCGGCCGTCAATCTCTCTCAGGCCGACACGCCCGAAGCTCTTAAACGGGCGATTGAAGGATCCGGGCGCTTGCAAATGTTCACTCGCTATTTGTCGAGACACGCTGGATTGGTGCCGAGTTATCGACCGTCGCGACACAGGAGCTTGCTCCGTATTCCGCGAAAGACAAAACGCGGGTGCGAATGGATGGTCCACAAGTCTTATTAGAACCGAACGAGGCCCAGGCCATTGCTGTAATCTTGCACGAGCTGGCGACGAATGCAGCTAAGTATGGGGCTTTGTCCGTGGCCAATGGCGAGGTCAATCTAAAATGGTGGTACGAGCCAACCAGACAGTTACATCTGCGCTGGACTGAGACCGGCGGCCCGGCGGTGCAGGAACCGACGCGCAAGGGCTATGGCGGGCGGATTATCGAACAAATGATTGACCAACTAAAAGGAAAAACTCAGTCTGATTGGCGCGCCGAGGGACTCGTGTGCGAAATCACACTCCGGGTGTGAAGGGGCAGTCACAAAGTCATCGGTCCTACTTAGAGAGTTGCGCGGGCCTTTAATTGTGCTCGAAGTGTTCAATTTCATCATTCGGCTAACGCCAACAGCGCATGAGTGCCAAATAAATCTCTTTGGTGTCCTAACCACGAGAGAATGGAGCGCGTGCGGGCTAGGGAGCGCCCGGCGACAATTCTGATTCGTCGCGTTCCACTGCCGGGCCGTTCTGCCGGCTCAAGTTGAGCGCGCAGTGGATCAAACCGACATGACTGTAAGCTTGCGGGAAATTGCCCAGCATGCGGCCGGTTAGCGGATCCAACTCTTCGGCGAGCAAACCCACGTCATTGCAACGTGAAAGCAAGCGGTCGAATAGTTTCCGGGCTTCTGCATGACGCTCTTGCAAAATGTAATTTTCGACCAGCCAAAAACTGCACGCCAGAAACGCGCCTTCGCCTTCAGGCAAGCCATCATCAGAATTTTCGGTTTCATAGCGCAGAACAAATTCCCCATCGATGAGGAGTTTGTCCTCGACAGCTCGAAGCGTTCCCTGGACCCGTGGATCGCTTGCGGGAAGAAAACTGACGAGCGGGATCAACAGCAGGCTGGCATCGAGCCGCTTGGAGCCGTAGGCCTGCACGAAGCTGTTAAGATCGTGATCGAAACCGCGCGCGCAGACTTCGGCGTGGATTTCGTCGGCGATCTCGCGCCAACGTTGCCCTGACTCCTGGAATTCCCCTGCCGCGACCTCATTCGCGGCGCGATCGAAAGCAACCCAAGCCATTACCTTTGAATGAACAAAGTTTTGCGGGCCCCCGCGCACCTCCCAGAGGCCTTCGTCGGGCTGCCGCCAAACCGTCGAGAGATATTCCAATAGAACCGGCCGCACTGTTCGACTGCGGTCAGACGGCGCCATACCCGCCTTGAGCGCCTGAAACATGGCGTCGGCGGCCTCGCCGAACACGTCAAGCTGCAGTTGCCGGGACGCGTCGTTGCCAATGCGCACTGGCGCGGAGTTCTCATAGCCGGGCAGCCAAGGGACAATCAGTTCCGGCAGCCATCGCTCACCGCCCACGCCATACATGATCTGGGCTTGGCGTGGGCTGCCGGCAACGGCCCGCAGTAGCCAATCGCGCCACGCTTTCGCTTCCTCGTAGTATCCGAGTTTCATAAAGGCCATCAGCGTGTAGGTGGCGTCTCGCAGCCAGCAATAGCGATAATCCCAGTTCCTCACGCCGCCCAGGCGCTCGGGCAGCGAGGTGGTAGCAGCGGCGACGATCCCGCCGGTCGGCGCGTAAGTTAAAGCCTTTAAGGTGATGAGTGAGCGTTTCACAGCTTCCGTCCAAGGCCCGACTTCGGGACAGCGACCGCTCCATTGGCGCCAGAACGCTTCCGTTTGTTCAACGGACTGAAACGGATCGATTAGCGGTGGCGGATTTTGAAATGAAGATCCATAGGAGAGGACGAAGGGAATCGACTGGCCAGCATTGACCGTGAACTCACCGAGGGTCTTGAGGTCTTCGCCGTAAAGTGAGGCCGGTGTCCGCAAGACCAGGCGCTCTGGCCCGGCGATGGCGTTGATCGTGTCGTCATCAAGGCGGTTGACCCACGGTACGCTCGCACCGTAGTTGAAACGCAGCACGAGTTCAGTCCGGAAAACCACTCGACCTGAGCGACCAGTGACGATCCGCACAAGGTTGCCGGCACTTGCAGGTGGCATGAAATCGATGACCGTCGCGGATCCGGTATCAGTTTTGAATTCAGTTTCAAGGATAAGAGTGCCGGGACGATAACGCCGATTTATGATGACCGGTGTGTCGCTCGTGGCGATCAGCCATCTACCATTGTCAGTCGTCCCAAGGAGTGCGGCAAAGCACGCCGGCGAATCGAAGCGTGGCCAGCACAACCAATCGATGGAGCCGTCGCGGCCCACCAAAGCCGCAGACCTGCAGTCGCCAATCAATGCATAGTCCTCGATGCGCAGCGCCATTGCCCTTGGCCGCATACTTAAGCATCAATGCGCGCGTCGTCTCAGTTTTGGCCAGTATCTGAGTTCGAGGCAAAACGGACGCCGAGCTGCAGGTTTCCTATCTTAGTGCAGATACATATTAGCTGCACGCAGACGTAATGTCTGCAGTTGGCACAAAGCGGACATCACAATCGTGCTGAATCGTGTCCACCTTGTTCAAATGCTGACTCATGCACCGCGACAATTTCTGCGGATAGCGGTTAACATCCAAGCTTCAGCCTAAGGGAGCTACTGACGAATTTTCGCTGGCAGTTGGCCGTAGGGTTTTAAGCGCTACTCATCCGCTATCTGCAGCGCGCGCCTTATTTTCTATTGCGTTCCGAAATCTTTATTCCTTATGCAACTCGTACTAACTTTTCAAGTTCGGGGGTCAGACGATCGATAACGCCGACCCAATCACCTGGAGCCTGTTGCCTAAACAGCCGCGCCGTTGGATACCAGGGACTATTGGGTAACCAACGCCATTCGATGTCAAAGCGATTGAGAAGCCAAACAGGCTTGGCCATTGCGCCAGCAAGATGAGCAGTCGAAGTATCAACCGAAATAACCAAGTCGAGATTTTGTATCAGGGCCGCTGTATCTGAAAAGTCATGAATCTCGTCGGTCCAATCGATGATGGCAGGACCGTTCCAACCGCCGCTGAGTAAATCTTTGAATTCTGTACCGGCTTCATCGCCCTTCTGAAGACTGTAAAAAGTTGCATCGAGATTCTTAAATGGAGAAAATCTGGCAAGAGGTATATTTCGTCTTTCTTTTGTAGAGCGCGTTTCCGGCTGATTCGGTAGAAATCCACCAGACCAAACAAGACCAATTCTCAATTTTGATTTAGCCCCCAGCTTAGTTGCCCATGCTTGTACTTTTTCCGGCTCGGCAAAGAGGTAAGGGACCTCGTTAGGCACGTTATCGAGAGTTGTTTTAAAAACACGTGGCAAGCTCATGAGAGGACAATGAGAATCAAACGGCGGGACTGATTGATTCACTTCGATAAGTTCTGATACTCCACGTAGTGATTTGAGTAACTGGAATAAGGGCCTTGGTGCTTCAAGAACGACTTTGGCCCCTTTATCGGAAAGGAGCTTTACGTAACGACAAAAATGGATGTAGTCGCCCCACCCTTGCTCACCATAAAGAAACACGGTTGCACCTTCGACACCGTCTAAGTCAAGCAACGATGGTTGAGTGAAAGTTCGGTTTCCAATCGGAAGCGGCAATTTCTTCCGCCATTCGTATTCTTCCCACGCGTCTGCATAATGACCCAAAGTAAGTAAAACCAGGCTTCTACTCAAATGCGCTTGCGGATCTATGGGATCTAATTCGATAGCCCCATTGAGCGAATTGAGGGCTTCATCATTTCGCGCGAGAACGAAAAGAGTATTAGCTCGGCTATGATGGACCTCCGTCAATTCAGGCTCGATCGACAACGCCCTATCGTAAGCAGCAAAGGCTTCGTCGTACTGCTTCAAATCTGAATATGCGTTGCCACGGCCAAGCCAAGCACCCGCTAAATCAGGTTTAAGCGACAATGCCTTCTCGTAAGCAGCAAGAGCGTCATCGTAGCGCCGCAAGCCCACAAACGCATTGCCACGACCAAGCCAAGCATTCTCCAGATCAGGGTTAAGCGACAGTGCCTTTTCGTGAGCAGCAAGCGCTTCCTCATAGCGTTTCAGATCCACTAAAACATTGCCATGACCGCAATGGGCATCTGCAAAGTGCGGATTTAATTCAATTGCACGTTTAAAGTCAGCCAACGCTTGGAAGAATTCCTTTTTCCTTAAGTAGGCGCCGCCGCGATTGTTGTAAAAACCAAAAATTCCCGGATCTAAGGCGATAGCGCGATCGTAATCGGCTATTGCTTCGTCCAGTTTGTGTAACTTCTCGAGAGCATTACCTCTATCGCTATAGGCTAGTGCAAAATTTGGGTAAAGACGGAGAGCAATATTGAACTGTTCAATGGCTTTATCGAATTGCTTTGCCCTGGTTAGAAAAAAGCCGTAGTTTTTGTACAGAGGAGGATATCTTGCGTTGATAGAAAGCGACGTGTTGAAAAACGTCTCTGCCTGATCGAACTTATTCAGCTCGGTCGAAACGACACCAAGCAGATGGTTGGCGTCAAAGTGTTTTGGTTCTCTTGCCGTTATTTGTAGAAGTATTTTTTCTGCCTTCTCGAATTCGCCTCGTTGTATCGACTCAATCGCGCTTTCAAGTTCTTTGGTGGCGATTTTACCTGGTGGATCTGCCATTCCATTAATCTCAATGCTGGACTGTAAAAGTGCTGAGAGCTAACTAGGCCGTTAGCACAGAAGGCTCCTTAGGCTACCGCTATCCCTCGAAATTTGTCTAGCGCAGCCTGGCTTATCTGCGACTATTGCAGCCAGCAATCCAACACTCTCAAAGGTAAGCGGAGCGGTAATGGTGGAGATGATATCTGCGCCGACCAGCAATTCTATTGGGAGCGGGACGCCGCGTCCGATGTCGGACCGGTAACTGGGATAAACAGATCGCCAGTCCCTCGTGCGCGAACCATCGCGCGAGAACTTCACCATGGCCAGGATTATCCCGCCAAGGATGATTGCTGCGCCAACGAGCTCGAGCGTCTTGGCAAACTGATCAACTGGGGCATGGGCTTACTCGATTAGCATGCAAACTCTCCTAGCGTTTCCGACTTCTGGTATGCAAAAACAGATAAACAGCCGAGAATTTCGATTTTTGGCCACGAAGCGCAGGGTTACATGGTGTCGGAATTTGATCTCGATCAAAGTGCAGAAAATAAATGTTCGATATTGGCTAAACAGTGGCAAGTTTTCGGACTCTCTTAAGGCATGATTTTTCAGCCGGTCCGATCCAGTCCGCGAGAGTAGCCATGCGGATAGATGATTTCCGCCGCAGTGCTAACGTCGAAGATGACCGCGAAGCCAGTGCATCGCGCGGCATGCCGGGCGGGGCAGGTGGTTTGGGTATCGGCGTGGTGATCATTGTCACGCTGGTCGGGTGGTATTTGGGCATTGACCCGAACGTGCTGCTTAACGGTACGCAGCAAATTCTTGGCGGCGGGTCCGCGGAGCAATCTAGTCCGGCTCCTCCGGTGACCGCCGGCACGCCAAACGATGCGACCGGAGAGTTCGTCGCCGCGATTCTCGGCGATACCGAGGACCGATGGACGGAGATTTTTGCCGCAGCCGGGCGAACCTACCACCCCCCGAAATTGCGCTTGTTTTCCCGGTCAGAGCCGACCCCCTGCGCGTTCGCCCACGCCGCAATGGGTCCATTCTATTGTCCGCGCGACCAGCGCGTTTATCTCGATACGTCTTTTTTTGACGATCTGCAGAACAAGTTCGGTGCCTGTTCAAATAGCAAGGCCTGCCAGTTCTCCGAGGCGTATGTTATCGCCCACGAGGTCGGTCATCACGTCCAGAACGAACTTGGCGTTTTGCCGCGTGTTACTGCGGCGCAACAAGCCGCGTCAAACCAAATCGAAGCGAACCAGCTGCAAGTGCGCGTCGAGCTGCAGGCGGATTGCCTAGCTGGCGTGTGGGCCAATCGCGCTCAGCAGAAACACAAGTTTCTCGATTCCGGCGACGTCAATCAGGCGCTGCAAACAGCGACGGCGATCGGCGATGATCGCTTACAGAAAGAGATGCAAGGCTATGTAGTGCCTGACTCCTTTACCCATGGCAGTGCCGAACAACGCAAGCGCTGGTTCACGACAGGCCTAACCGGCGGTTCGGTCGCCGGCTGCGACACCTTTGGCGCGCCACAGCTTTAGTTGTGCTGGCATGAGGTGCGTCGCTCAACAACGGATGTATTGGGTTGATGTGATTGAGTGGACTGAAGGGCTGTCCCAATTGGGAGGTCGAAAATGTGCGACTATAGTCTTCAGAGCGTCAAATCCCGGCCGGCAAAGGTAGGCGACAAGCTTATCACGCGCGACTTCGGCACGGGTACAAGAGGGTTTGCTGCATCGGAGAACAACGATGTGGCGGTCTGCGTGCTGCCGGGAACGGAGCTGTCCTTTGCCAGCGAAGTCCGCCGCTTGTCGACTGGCCTGTTTGCATGGCGCGACAAGGTCGTTCATCACAAGACGGCGATCTTTCGGCAGATCAATAAAGCGAAAGTTGCCGCTCATCATGACGCGCTGGAATTTCCCGACGGCGAGATCGTACTTCTGACGGTTCTGTGTGCCAGCCAGGAAGCAACAGTGCTTCAGCTGCCGGCGGAGCCGAAGACCCCAGCTGACATCGCGGCGCAAGCGCGCGCGGCGTTCGTCGGCTGACCCCGTCATAACGGTCATCAGCATTACGGCGTGGTGGGAAAGTACGGAGACGATCACTGGCCAGACCCGCTGTTGGTGCGAGGTGTGACGATGACGATCAGGATTTTTACAGGAGGAGCAACATGGGCATCATCAGTTGGATCATACTCGGCCTGATCGCCGGGTTTATCGGAAGCAAGATTGTCGACAAACAGGGCCAAGGTTTTTGGCTCAATATCGCGCTGGGAATCGTCGGCGCTCTGGTCGGCGGATTTCTGTTCGATCTCTTCGGCGCGTCCGGCGTCACCGGCTTCAATCTGTACAGCATGATCGTTGCAATTGTCGGAGCGATCGTGGTGCTGCTGATCTACAACACATTAACGGGTCGTCGTAGCCGAGCGTGAGGGGCATCAGGTAACCAACGGAGAAAAGCAATGTCCGGATTCGATGATATGATTCGTTCAGCCGCTCCGGGCGGCAACATCGGCAAACCGCTGATGCTAGCCCTCGGTGCTTTGCTTGCGTCAGGCGTTCTGTTCCGGGGAAGCGGCGCTGGGCAGACCGCCAATGTACCGACGCAACCGACCTCGGACGAGGGTGCCGGCGGAGTGCTTGGCGGCTTGGGCGGGCTGTTGAGCAAACTGCAGCAGGGAGGGCTTGGCAATGTGGCCAATTCCTGGGTCGGTTCCGGACAAAATCAGCCGGTGTCATCTGGTCAACTTGGTTCGGCGCTTGGCCCCAACATCATCAAGATGTTGTCTCAGAAGTCGGGCCTCTCCGAGGAAGAGCTAACCCAAGAACTATCGCAGGTTCTGCCGGGACTCGTCGACAAGTTGACCCCAAACGGCAGGTTGCCAACGGCGGCGGAGTTATCTCAAAAGATGTGAAGCTGCCGTTCTCCGTGCAATAAAATCATCCGTTAGACCGGTTTGCCGGCGGGCTGGACGAAATTGCGCTCCAGCCTGCCACCCCCATTGCCGAAGCAAGCCGCCAGCGTTCGAAACGTCGTCAGTGCAGCTTTCGTTTACGTTGCTGCTCGGTCTGAAAGATCTCAAGGCAAAGCAGAAGAAACGCGACGATGGCGTCATCATCCACGCTTGCCCTGCGAGTTGCGTGCGACATAGAACCCCCCAGTCGTCAACTCCGTATCGCATAAAATAACCTGAGTCGTTGACCTAGTCTGTGCTCTATGGGCAACGGTTACGAGTTATTTGACGGACTATGGCATTAAGCCGCGCGATGGGGGGAACGCTCAATTCAAGACCAAGGCAACAAGTCTCCAGATGTCCGCCTCAGTAATGAATTTTTTGCGCCGCACAGGCCTATAATCGCCTTACTTTGCGCCTCAAAATACTTTAGCGAGAACCTCAAGTGAAATGCGGGACAGGGCACTCGCCCCGCGCTGGCGTTGCTTGCCAGGATCCAACGCGACATCCTGGGAGGAATCGATAAAACTTCCCCGTCGACAATTCCTGCAGTTCGGAGCGGGCGCCGCCGCACTGCTGTCGATCGCGCGCTTGGCTTGGGCACAAACATTTCCGTCACGGCGAATTACGATAGTCGTGCCGTTCCCCCCGGGCGCTCTGACCAACAACGTCGCACGCACCCTCGCCGAGGGGGTGCACACATCGCTCGATCAACCCGTTATCGTTGAAAATATCGCAGGTGCGGACGGCACCATTGGAACCGGCCGGGTCGCCCACGCGGCCCCTGACGGGTACACGCTCGTGCTCGGCACCTGGAACACACATGTCACGAATGCCGCCATTTATGCGCTCGAATACGATGTGGTGAGGGATTTCGAACCGGTCGTATTGTTACCGGACGCGCCGATGGTACTGATCGTGAAAAAGACCATGCCGGGAAACAATCTCAATGAGTTCATTGCCTGGCTCAAGGCGTACCCCGACAAGGCGTCAATGGGGACCGCGGGTGCCGGTAGTCCACCGGACGTACTCGGCCGCCTGCTCCGCAAGGAAACTGGGACACAATTTGGTTTGGTTCCCTATCGCGGAGCCGCGCCGGCGATGCAGGATGTTTTGGCAGGACAGATCGACGCGATGTTCCTCAACATTGCGGCTGCATTGCCGCAAGTGGCTTCCGGCAGTGTGAAAGCCCTTGGTGTGACGTCTGAAAAACGCATGGCGGTTGCACCTGAAATCCCGACCATGGACGAAGCTGGACTACGCGGATTTTATTTCCGGTTTTGGGCGGCGCTATTTGCACCACGAGGCACGCGGAGCGACATCATCGACAAACTCAACGTCGCGGCCGTGAAAACTTTGACCGATCCAAGTATCCGCCAGAAGCTCGAGGCCCAGGGCTTTGAGATTCCGCCGCCCGAGAAGCAGACCCCCAAGGCGCTAGCAGCATTTCAGAAGGCCGAAATCGAGAAATGGTGGCCTATCATCAAAGAGGCCGGCATCAGGCCCCAGTAAACCGGCCGGCTTGCTCAGACTGTTCACGCGCCTTCGTTCGGGTCACGATACAGCTCGCCGACGATTCCAGTTGATCCGGGCTTCGCCTTACCAAGATGATATCGGCCGTCGCGGTCGCGGCTGAGACGGCCGGCCTGACGCAGTTCGTCGAGTGCGCAGGCGACTTCGCGGCCGTCTTGACTGCCGACGGCTTCGACAATGTCGGCATAGAACAACGGCGACGCCGCGAGCGCCTGCTCGACGTTCTGATAACGCGCCGGTCCTTTAAAGGCCCTGGCAGCGCATCGCATCAGCGGGATCTGCCCCTCGCGGCCGAACGGTTTTGTGCAATCGAAACCGGATTTGGCGCCGGTACGGCGGCCGTTCAGCGAGGGATCCATCGTCATTCCCAGCATCCCTTGCAGGACAACGAGATCCTGATCGGCTTGGAAGCGTGTGCCCAGCGCCCAATCCACCTGCCGGTCGTCGTGTATATCGATGTCCTCGTCGAACACGTAGACGTGCTTAAGCCGCATGATACCGCCGAACAGCGCGGCGATTGCCGCGCGCGCCTCGCCGAACGCGCACTGTCTGATCGAGACGCGCAGCGTATTCGCGCCGCCAGAGACTGCGCGCAAATAAACGGCGATTGGCTCGCGCACGCAGGTTTTGAGAATCCGCATTGCTTCCGCTTCCGTGCGCACCGCCGTGATGTTGGCGCTGTCAGTTTGATCGAGTACGAAGGCGGAGCCGTGGAGCAGCGTGTGGTGCAGCACGTCAGGGCGCATGGTGATCGCGGTGCAATGAAATACCGGATCCATGTGAATCGCGCCGTAATAACCCATATACTCGCCGAACGGTCCCTCCGGCTCGACGTAGCCGCGGTCATCGAGATAGCCTTCGAGCGTCAACTCCGCGTCCGCCGGCACCAAAATGTTGTTGGTGAGGCTTTTGACGACTGGCGCCGGTTCAGCGCGGAAACTTGCGATCAAGCCAAGTTCATCGCCGCCTTGCCGCGTCGTCGCGGCAAAAAAATCGAGAGGGTGCGCCCCAACTGTGAATGTCACCGGCAGTTTTTCGCCGCGCGCCACGCAAGCCGTGTAGATGCGCTTGAGGTCGGACGGGGCAGTAACATTGGTGCCGGCTTCGTAGCGGTTGCGTAGACTGAGCCTCCGGCAGCCGACGTTTCTGCGTCCAGTCGCCGGATCGATCGTATAATCGATCGCGGAACTCAGATAACAGCTGCCATCGAATGCGTGCTGTGGATGGAACGGCAGCCTGGTCAGATCGACGTCCTTACCGGTAATCGTAATCTGGTGGACCGGAGCCTCGGCGGACGGCACCTCGACCAGAGGCTGGGGATTCGTTAGCCTTTTGAAATATTCTTCGTAGAGCTTGTCCTCGCTGGTCTCGAAAGCAGCAGCGATGCGCTTACGGCTGCCCGCCGTCTTGGCGACCATCTCGACGCGCTCTGGTCCTGTGTTCTTAAACAGCACCGCCTTGTGTGTGTGTTCGATGACATGGCTAAGGTCTGTGAGCGGCACCGGTTCGTCGTGAATGTCGACCTCGCCGAGTTCGATCAAGCGGTCAACAAAACTGCGCAAGCGGTATTTTTCAAAATTCAGCTTGGTGGTTGTGTGGAGCATCGTTAAGTGCCCAATTCCCCGAACGGTTGAAATGACATCATCCATGCGTGCTTGAGTCAATTGATGACTTTCCCGGAACAGGCACACCCTTCGTTGCTCCGTAGATTGCCCGCCAGATTTTTTCCGGAGTCAGCGGCATGTCGATCTGGCTGACGCCGAATTCAGCGATCGCGTCCATCACTGCATTGGCGACGGCGCCGAGCGCGCCTGTGGTGCCGCCTTCGCCGGCGCCACGCACACCCAGCCGATTTGTCGGTGTCGGCACTTCGCTGATGTCGGTGGTGAATGATGGCAAAAGATCAGCACGGGGCATGGCGTAATCCATGAACGAGCCGGACAATAGCTGTCCCTGCGCATCGTAGGCACACAGCTCCCACAACGCTTGGCCGATCCCTTGAGCGGCGCCGCCGTGGGTTTGTCCGTCGACGACGAGAGGGTTGATGGCTCGGCCGACATCGTCGACCGCTGTATAGCGAACGAGTTCGATTGCGCCCGTCTCGCGATCGACTTCGACCTCGCAGACATGGGCGCCGTAGGGAAAACCAAGCTGAAGGATGGTTTCGTCGCAACTTGCCTCAAGCGCTCCCCGCAAGTTTTCCGGCATGCCTTTGCCGTTTGCCGCTGCCGCGGCGACGTCGAAAATTCCGACCGAACGATCAGTCCCTTGAACAGTGTAGCGACCGGCAGCGAATATGATGTCATCTTCGGCGGTTTCAAGCATATGCGCCGCTATTCGCTTGCCTTTCTCGATAATGGCATCAGTGGCTTTGCCCATCACGATGCCGGCGAGGCGCATCGATCGCGCGGAGTGTGAGCCGCCACCCTCTTTGACGATGTCGGTGTCGTTTTCGAACACGTGGACGTCGTCGAACGGGACGCCAAGCCACTCCGCCACACACTGCGCGAACGTCGTCTCGTGGCTTTGTCCGCTGGAAAGCGTGCCGACCACAACATCAACCTTACCGTGCGGCTGCACCCAGATGTCGGCGCGTTCCCGCGGATAGCCGCCGGTCGTTTCCAGATAGCAGCAGAGCCCGATGCCGCGCAGTCGCTTGCGTTTACGCGCTTCGACGCGCCGCCGTTTAAAGCCTTTCCAATCGCCGAGCTCCATCGCGCGCTCCATTACTGCGCGATATGTGCCGTTGTCGTAGGTGATGCCTTGCGCATTCTTGTAGGGAAAGGCCAACGGCGGAATAAGATTGCGCCGCCTTAGCGCGACGCGGTCGAACCCGTGCTCACGGGCCGCTTTGTCGATTAGCCGCTCGATTACGTAAATCACTTCCGGCCGACCCGCACTTCGGTAAGGGGTTGTCGAAACCGTGTTCGAGAGGACGGCGCGCGCTCGTATATGTGATAACGGAATGCGATAGCCGGCAGTGACCAGCCCGACACCTTTGACTAGCGGAACGTAGGACCCCGAATGAGCGCCGACATTGCTGAGATTGGAAGTGCGCAAGGCGAGAAAGTGGCCATCTGCGCCGAGCGCGAGTTCGGCGGAGACCGTGAGATCGCGGCCCATATAATCGCTGAGGAACGCTTCGTGGCGTTCAGCCGTCCATTTAACTGGCCGTCCGACGCGCTTGGAGCCCCAAGCCACTAGCGCAAATTCGGGAAAGAAGCTGTTGCGCGTGCCAAAGTTGCCGCCGATCTCTTGAGCGATGACACGCACGGACTCCTTGGGCACGCCGAGAATGTGCGCGAGCTCGCGTTTCTGCCGCACGATGCCGCCTGAACCGGCATAGAGAGTGTAGCGCCCGCTCGTCGGGTCATATATGCCGATCGCGGCGCGTGGCTCCATCGGCACACCGGTAACGCGATTAATCCAGGTATCGAGCCGCGTAACGTGCGCAGCTCTTTCGAAAGCGCGGTTGACGGCCGCGGCGTCGCCGACTTGCGCGTCGATCACGACATTGCGGATATCGTCGTAAAGCCGCGGCGCGTCGGGCGCGACCGCGGCGTTTGCGTCGGTCACCGCTGGTAACACGTCGTAATCGACGACGATGCGTTCGGTGGCATCCTTCGCCGCTGTAGGCGTTTCGGCGATGACGAAGGCGACCGCGGTGCCGGCGTGACGAACCCGGTCAGCTGGCAGTACATGATGTGGAGCCACCGGTACCGGCGAGCCGTCTCTGTTGTGCAGGACGATGTCCGGCGGCGTCCCCGGCCTAGCGAGATGGGGGATGGGGTTGAGGCCGTCGGCACGGGCATCCTCGCCGGTCAGTACCGCAATCACACCAGGCATTCGGCGCGCCGGCACCGTATCGATGTCGCGGATTAACGCATGCGCATGTGGCGCGCGCAGCGCGGCGGCGTAAGCCTGTCCAGGGAAGTTGAAATCGTCGCTGTAACAGCCGCGACCCGTGAGGAGGCGCAAGTCCTCCTTGCGACGTACCGAGTGCCCGATGCCTGCCTGCATGGATTGATGGTTCAAGAATGAGGTCTGAAATAGTCTCACAGCGCCGCTGACAGGGCTAGTACCCTAGACGGCACCTGCCACGCGTCGCAGAAGGGTGTATTTAGAGTGTCAGGCAAATCCATGAAACTTCGCCGCCGCAAATTCCTTCATCTGACCGCCACCGCCGTTACCCTACGCTTGGCCTCGCGCTATGCCTGGGCGCAAGCCTACCCGACACGGCCGGTGCGTATCATCGTCGGTTTTCCCGCTGGTATTGCCCCTGACATCGTCGCGCGTGTCGTCGGTCAAGCGCTGTCGGATCGACTCGGCCAGCAATTCGTCGTCGAAAACCGGCCGGGTGCTGGCAGCAATATCGGCACCGAAATTGTCGTTCGAGCGCCTCCCGACGGCTACACACTCCTTCTTGCCGTATCTTCAGGGGCGATCAACGCGACGCTCTATTCAAACCTCAGTTTCAGTTATGTCCACGACCTTGCGCCGGTTGGGATGATTGGCCTTGGACCCTTCGTCATGGTGGTAAATCCTAAACTGCCGACCAAAAATGTCCCCGAGTTCATCGCCTATGCGAAAGCCAATCCTGGCAAGATCAATATGGCGTCACAAGGCACCGGGCTTGCGTCCCACCTCATGGGTGAGCTTTTCAAGATGATGGCCGGCGTAAACTTGGTTCACGTGCCGTACGCCGGTAATTTCACAGCCGATCTGCTCAGCGGACAGGTGCAGGTCGCGTTCGTGCCAATAACGAACGTGATCGAGTACATGAGAGACGCTCGGCTACGCCCGCTTGCCGTAACCACTGCGACGCGCGTCGAGTTTCTGCCTGATGTCCCGGCCATGAGTGAATTTCTACCTGGCTATGATGCGACTGGTTGGAATGGCATTGGCGCACCGAGGGGGACACCCTCGGCAATCATCGACAAGCTCAACAATGAGATCAACGCCATTGTAAGAGATCCCGCCATGAAGGAGCGCCTTTTCAGCTTAGGCGTCGAGCCGCTGTCGATGACGCCTGCGGAATTCGGAAAGCGTATTGCCGATGACACCGAAAAATGGGCCAAGGTAATTAAGTTTGCGAATATCAAAGCCGAATAATCGCGCGATGGTCCTTGTGTTCGGCCGTATAAAGGCCTCTACGGTGGCTGGCAGCGCCCACGGTATGGCACTCTGATGCTTCTGCCCGACCGCGGGCGGCGATCAGGCATCAAAGGGTTAATAAGCTCCAGCCTGAAAGCTGTTTATTTGATCATCAATACCGGGGCGATTTCTTAATTTCGGTTGCCTACCTCGGTAGATGACTGCGCGAACGGCCGGTGCGTCCTTCACCGATGCAGTCGCCAGTGCTGCGGATCACTTTCGATTGAGCGCGCTAGCTTCCCCGCAAATTGCCGGGCTTGCCAACCCGGTGAAAAGACGCATTCCCGCACTCGACGGGTTTGGCGGATTAATGACGATCGCGGTCGTTGTTTCTCATTTTTTTGCTGAAATTCAACACGGTGTTGTCGCGCTCACGACCGGCACGGAAAAGAAATTCAAATGTGAATTTCACCCTGGCGAATTTAACGGGCCGCCGCCTGTGCCGGCGTAAACTGCGCACTGAGCGCCATCAACCGCGACATCACGTTTTATCGGCGTGCTGATCGACGGCGCTGGTGCGGCCGCGCTTGCGCCGATCCTCGTGCGCGTGCTGCGTATGCCGCTGCTCATTGGCAGGGTGGGCGACGCGCTGCTTTTGCTTTACCGTCGTTCGCGCGAATTTGTGTTTGCGCGAAGGCGCGTGGGTTTTGGCGCCTGATGGCGCGGTTACTTGCGCCTGGACGGGCCATTGCACCTCGGCGAAGTCTTCGCTTGCCACCGCATCAGGCTCGAAAGCCGAGGCGTCCGGAACCGGCAGTGCGCTTTCCTCTGGCGCGATATTCGCCTCGGTTTGCGCCGCGCCTTGCGGCCAACGTGGCTGCGCGCCGCGGTTTGTATCGTCGCTGATCATGGGTTTAGCTGACAAAGCGGAGGCTACTATCTGCGCATTCGGCTTATTCGCCATCGCAATCACGTAGGACGCAGCCGGCACGACCTGCACAATATGGAAGCCTTTGTCCTTGAGCTCCTTGAGTAGGCCGGGCAAAGCAGCAGCCGTCGCCGGATGGATATCGTGAAGAAGCAAAATGCCTTTGCCGCGCGCTTCGAGGCGTCGCATTGCCAAGGCTACGATTTGCTTGCCACCGATGCGGTGATGCCAGTCGTCGGCGTCGGTGTCGGAAGAAAATACCGCAAGCCCACGCGCCGCGAGTTCTTTCTCAACGATATCGGATCGCGCCAGTCCGGGAATACGGAAGAACGGCGCCAAATATTTGGGATCGCCGAGCGCGGCGCTGACGTCAGAAATGCCCCAGTCGATTTCTCGCCGGATTTTTTCGACCGGCAATTGACCGAACCGGGTAGGATGATCGTCGCTATGAGTGCCGATCGTGTGGCCTTCCTCGTAGATGCGCCGCACCGTGGCGGGAAAAGCACGCGCCATTTCGCCGACCAGGAAATAAGTCGCCTTCACGCATTGCGACGCCAGAATGTCCAGGATTTGATTGGAATGGGGAGGCAGTGGGCCGTCATCGAAGGTCAGCACTACTTCTTTGTCATTCAGTGGCAGCGAGTCCGCATATTGCATGCGACCGATCCGCGGATATTCGGCGGGATCGAGAGCAAGGACGCGGCTCGTGCCGAGTGCGTCGGGATGTCCCGGACAGTTGGCGTCGGCTTGGCCGGCGGCTTCTTGCGTCGCCTGCGCAACAGCGGTTGGCGCATTCGCCTCCGGCGCGGATTGGGAAGCGGCTGCTTGAGTTGGCGGCGCCTGCGCCGAAGCCAATTCGGAACACAGCGACGTGGCGACCGCCGCCGCGAGAACCGCGATCAATAAGGCTGCCCCGGCCTTGCACATCCCCGGACCCCACAGCCGATCGTTCACCACGAACGCCTGACGGCCGAACAACAAATGCGCATTCTCCTAAGGACTACGAATCCGACCTGAATCTTACGGTCCGGCGACATTAATGGCATGTGAACGAGATGGTCCGTTTGTGGCCCCACTGTTAATAAATCTCGGGAATCGGGCCCGTTACGGCCTTGGCCGATCGTCATACTGGGCTTTGTGGCAACGGGCCGCACCGTTATCTTTAGGATTGAACCCTTGCCCTTGGTCCCTTGCCTTGGTCCCTTGCCTTGGCCCCTTAGGGAGCGAACGATGCTATCGAACAGCCTGCCCGGCCTCGATTTCGGCCTTGGCAGCGACATCGAAATGCTGCGCGACTCCGTCCGCGACTTCGCGCAGGAGAAGATCGCGCCGCACGCCGCCGATATCGACCGCTCCAACAGCTTTCCCCGCGAACTGTGGCCGCAATTCGGAGAGCTCGGTCTTCTTGGCATCACCGTCGAGGAGGAGTGGGGCGGCGCTGGCCTTGGTTATCTCGCGCATTGTGTGGCGATGGAGGAGATTTCGCGGGCCTCAGCCGCGATCGGGCTTTCTTACGGCGCCCACTCGAACCTGTGCGTGAACCAAATCCGCCGCAACGGCAACGACGAGCAGCGGCGGCGCTATTTGCCGAAGCTTATTTCCGGCGAACATGTCGGCGCGCTGGCGATGTCGGAGCCGGGCGCCGGCTCGGACGTGGTTTCCATGCGTACGCGCGCCGACCGCAAAGGCGATCGATATATCCTCAACGGCTCGAAAATGTGGATCACTAACGGGCCGCTCGCCGATACGATCGTGGTCTATGCCAAGACCGACCGTACCGCGGGCTCACGCGGCATCACGGCCTTTGTCGTCGAAAAGACATTCAAAGGTTTTGCCTCTGGCAACAAGCTCGACAAACTCGGTATGCGCGGCTCAGACACCAGCGAAATCGTTTTCACCGATTGCGAGGTACCGGTAGATAACGTGCTCGGCGTCGTCGGCAATGGCGTCAACGTGTTGATGTCGGGGCTCGATTACGAGCGCGCGGTGCTTGCCGCCGGCCCGCTCGGCGTGATGCAGGCCTGCCTCGATCTCGTCATTCCTTATTTGCATCAGCGCACACAATTCGGTCAGCCGATCGGCCGTTTCCAGCTCATGCAGGCCAAACTCGCCGATATGTACGTAACGCTCAATGCCGCGAAGGCTTATGTCTATGCCGTCGCCAGAGCCTGCGATTGCGGCGAAACCACGCGCGAAGACGCCGCTGGCGCCATCCTCTACGCCGCCGAGCGCGCGACCTGGATGGCGCTCGAAACCATCCAGTGCTTAGGCGGCAACGGCTATATCAACGACTATCCGGCGGGGCGACTTCTGCGCGACGCCAAACTTTACGAGATCGGTGCCGGCACCAGCGAGATCCGCCGCATGCTGATCGGACGGGAAATTTTCGAAAAGACGCGGTGAGGGACATGACAGCCCGAATTTTGCTGGCGCTCGCGATTGTCTTGTCGGAGCTGCCATTAGACTGCGCACACGCGCAAACGCGCAAGCCGACCGCGCAAGAGGTGGCAGTAATTCGAGACCGCGCAACGAAATACCAGGACGACGTGGACGAAGGCGAGCGGCAGTGCCTATTCAATCTCGTCGCCACGCCGTGCACCAAGACACGAGAAGGCTCTTCCAATCTCGGCACGACGGATTGCTATCGCGTCGAGTGGGTGATCTGGGACAACCTTCTCAACGAGAACTTCAAGGGTCTGATGGGCGCGCTCGATAACCAACAAATCACGAAGCTGCGCGCGATGCAGCAAGCCTGGATCGCTTATCGCGATACAACCTGCAATTTTTACATGGACAAAATTCAGGGCTCGATGGCCATTCCGATGGGAGCGTCGTGCGCCACGCGCGAAACCGCGCGCCGTGCGTTGCTGCTTCGGTTTTTCAGTCAGATGTAGCGTGAGGGGCTGTGTGTTAGCGGCCGCTGCCCAGCCGGCGATCGTATTCCAACACGGCATTGAGCAGGACCTGCGCGCCGGCGGCGCAGTCTTCAATGCTCGTCCACTCGGCTTCATTGTGCGAAATGCCGCCGCGGCTCGGCACGAAGATCATGGTCGTCGGCGCCACGCGCGCGATATAGACAGAATCGTGGGCGGCGCCGGAGACGATGTCACGGTACGAGTACCCCGCGGTTTCAACGGCGACGCGGACGCAATCGATCAGGTTCGGCGAAAAGTGAACCGGTGCCGAAGCCCAAATCCGGCTCTCGCGATAACGGAGATGCAACGGCGGGAGCGTTTTCGCCATCGCTTCTTTTAACTGCATTTCCATCCAGTCGAGACACTTTTCGTCGGGGTGGCGAAAATCGACTGTGAGAAACACCTCGCCGGGGACGACGTTGCGACTGTTCGACTTGTTTTCAAGTACACCGACAGTGCCGACTCCGTCCGGCATGTCGCGCGCGATCGCATCGACCCGCTCAACGATGCGGGCGGCGCCGAGCAGCGCATCTTTGCGCAAGCTCATCGGCATGGCGCCGGCATGGGCATCCTGGCCGGTGATGCTGATGTCGTACCAGCGCACACCCTGCGCGCCCTGCACAATGCCGATCGTCCGCCTTTCGTGTTCGAGGATCGGCCCTTGCTCGATGTGCAGTTCGAACATACCGGCGAACTTGCGCGCCCCTGCTTTCTCTGTTCCGCGATAACCGATGCGCTGCAATTCTTCGCCTAACGTCTTGCCGTCGCGATCGGTTCGCCCATAGGCGTAATCAGCGGTGAAAACACCGGCGAAAACTCCCGACGCAAGCATCGCGGGGGCAAAACGGGAGCCTTCTTCGTTCGTCCAATTAACCAGGACGAGTGGGGCATTGGTCGTGTAACCACACGCGTGGAACGTCCGCAGCGTTTCGAGCCCGGCCAGCACTCCGAGCGGACCGTCGAATTTGCCGCCAGTCGGCTGGGTATCAAGATGCGAGCCCACGGCGATCGGCGAAAGCTTGGGATCCTTGCCGGCGCGCTGAGCGAACATATTGCCGACCTCGTCGACTGCGACCGTGCAGCCGAGCGCCTGACATTGCGTTTTGAGCCAATCGCGCACCTGGCGGTCGAGGTCGGTCAGCGTGAGGCGGCAGATGCCGCCCTTCGCCGTCGCGCCGATCTGCGCCGTCTCCATCAACGAATCCCAAAGTCGCTGTGCATTGATTTTGAGGTCGTGCACGTCGAGGCTCCTTCCCCCGCTGGGGCCGCTCTCTGATAGCGGTCATTGACCGACTAGGCCATTGCCTCTGTAAGGCATTGGCCTAGTTTGCAGGCGCTTCTACTAACTCATTGAATCCATGACGAATCATGTATGATCGCGCACCGAAAAAGCGCGGGAGCGAGCGCGATGCTTCGCGTGCGGTTGAAAGCAGACGGACGTTTGGTCGAGGTCCTTCCCGATGGCAGCGAACGCCCGATCGCCAGCGACCCACGCGCCATCGCAACGGCCGCGCATAACGCGGCGCGCGTCGAAGAGGCGCGCTATGCGCGCAATGTGCGGGGGCGAACCGGACTCACTCAGACTGCCTTTGCCGCGCGCATCGGCGTGCCGGTCGAGACCGTACGCAATTGGGAGCAGGGCAAGCGTTCGCCGCGCGGTCCGGCCCGCGCGCTCCTCAAAGTGATCGAAGAAGCGCCGGACGCTGCCTTTGCCGTGCTCGGCAAAGCGCGTTGATATCCGCACAAAACTCCGGCGTCGCGAGGGCTGGAATTGCCTCCGGCAATCATTGATGCTGCGGTTCGCCGGAAGGTGTGGTGTCAATCCATGGAGGTTATTGTGGGAAGTCCGCCGCAAGCACCGACGCGGGATTCATGAGCGCTGTCGGACCGGTCCCGAGCGTGGCGGCGAACGGCGCCGAGATTCCGCTTCTTGGACTTGGCACCTGGGATTTGCGAGGCCGCACCTGCGCCCGCATGGTCGAAGCGGCTTTGCGGCTCGGCTATCGACACATTGACACGGCCGAGATGTACGACAATGAGCGCGAAGTGGGGGAGGGTCTGCACGCCTCCGGCGTCAAGCGCGGCGAGGTATTCGTGACCACGAAAGTCTGGCCGTCGCATTTTGCACCGCGCGAGCTTGAGCGCGCGGCGCGTGACTCGCTCAGTCGCCTGCATCTGCGCGAGGTGGATCTTTTGCTGTTGCATTGGCCCAATCCGCAAATTCCGCTTGAAGACACGCTCGGGGCGTTGTGCAAGGTCAAGCGCGACGGGCTCGCCCGCTACATCGGCATTTCGAACTTCACCGTGAAGCTCGTCGAACAGGCAGTGCGGCTTTCGAGCGAGCCTCTGGCGTGCAATCAGGTCGAATGCCATCCCTTTCTCGACCAATCCAAAGTGATCGCGGCCTGCCGCAAGCACGGCATGGCGGTGGTTGCCTATAGTCCGATCGCGCGGGGGAGCGCACGCAAGGACAAGACCTTGGCGCGGATCGGCGCCGGGCATGGCAAGACCGCGGCGCAGGTCTGTTTGCGATTTGCGGTGCAGCAAGGCATTGTCGTGATCCCGCGCACCAGCAAAGAACAACGGCTGGCGGAAAACGCTGCGGTCTTCGACTTCAAACTAAGCCAAGCGGAAATGGCCGAGATCGCCAAGCTCGCGCAGCGCGACGGCCGCGTCGTCGATTGGTCCTATTCCGGCCGCACGCAGTGGGATTGAAACAACAGCCGGCGAACAGCCATGGCGGCTAACGAATGGGACGCTGTGTTGCGTCACTCGCTATTTTCCCCCGCGGCCGGCAAATTACAATCAAGGCGGTGCCGGATCCGAAACGGTGGCGCGTCAGCGCATTGCCGCGGCAATATTGCCGCCGTCGACGGTGGTGACGTCGGCGGTGGTTTTGAGCGCTAGCGCCTGCTGCAGAAAAGCCTGAGCGACATCCTCGGCGGTCACTTCGCGATTAAGGAGATTGCCCGTCATATAATCCTTCTCGCTCACGCCGCGCGCTTGGGCGCGTGAGGCGATCATCTCTGGCGTGAGCAGGCCAGAACGGATGCGGTCGGCATTGACGGCATTGGCGCGAATGCCGTCGGCGCCGTAATCGAGCGCATATTGCCGCATCAAGGCGAGCGCCGCCGCTTTCGGAATTCCGTATGGCCCGAAATTCGGGCCTGGATTGACCGCTTGTTTGGAGATGTTGAATAGGAGGCAGCCTCCGGTGCCTTGCGCACGCATGATCCGCACCGCGGCTTGCGCCACGCGCTGGTGACCGAAGAAATTCAGCTCGAAACTCTTGTGCAGGATTTCCTCGTCGACCTCGCCGATTCGTCCCTGCCAGGCGGCGCCGGCATTGGAAACGACAATATCGATTCCGCCAAAATGCTCGACGATCTTATCAAATGTGGCGCTCACCGAACCGCCGTCGGTCACATCGCAGGCGAGTGCCAGCGCGTGACCGCCGACCGCGTTCGCCCGCTCGCGCGCGGCAGCGCGATCGACATCGAGTAACGCCACCTCGGCGCCTGCCGCCGCAAAACATTTCGCGATGGCGGCGCCAATCGCACCGCCGGCGCCGGTAATTGCGGCCACCTGTCCGGCAAGCGGTAGCTCTTGGCGTGCGTCGAGCTTGGCCTGTTCAAGCGGCCAATATTCGCAATCGAACATGTCGGCTTCGGAGATTGATTCAAACCGGCCGATGGCTTCGGCATCGGCCAAGCATTCGACCCATGCCTCGGCGATATCAGCGGCAATGACAGCGTCCTGTTTGCGCTGCCCGAGGCCAAACAAGCCGAGTCCGGGGACCAGCACGACCCGCGGCAGCGGATCGAGCGGCCGTTTTTGGTCGCCGGCACGCTTATTATGACGCGCGAAATAGTCCCGGTAACGCATTGTGAATGCTTGCGCCTTGGCCCCCGTGGCCTGCGCGAATTCACCCATCTTTGTGGACTCGGGTGCGCTCAGAAGGAGCGGCCAATTCTTGGTGCGGATGGTGTGGTCAGGTGTAATCACGCCAGCGTCGCTCAACAGCTGTAAATCCTTGCCGTTGAGGAAATCCAGAATTGCGCCGCTCTGGCGAAATTCCAGCACTAGTCGCCGCCACGCGCCTTCGGTTTTGTGATCTTTCTCGCTGCAGGCCCCGCGCACGATCGGTGCCACCGCGGCGACCGGCGGGGCTTGATGAGGAGTCTCTTTCACCGCAGCCGACTTCCGGTTCCGTGCGATGAAATCTTCCGCGCGCGAGACAGCCGCGATCATGCGCTCGTACGCCTCTCGCGCCGATTTGCCGAAAGTGACCAGACCGTGTTTGCTTAAGATCAGTCCTTCGCAGCCGGGCGCATGTTCGAAAACCTCGATGGCTTTTTTGGCAAGTCCAAATCCCGGCATCAGGTAGGGAACGAACGCCATGCGCCCGGCAAAAACCTCGCCGCAAATTTCTTCGCCGCGCTTTTGATCGATGAGGCTGAGCACTGCGGTCGCGTGGGTATGATCGACGAATTTGTGCGGCAAAAAAGCGTGCAGCATCATCTCAACCGACGGGTTCGGAGCGCGCGGATCGATCAAATTGGCGCGTTCGACGGCCAGCAATTCCTCGTCCCCGATGGTCGCGAACGCGCGCAGCCTGCGCATCGGCTCGAGCCGGATCGCCGGAAAGCCGGTGGGCGCGATACTTGCCATGTCGACGCCGGAAGCTTTAACGCGCAGGACTTCGACTTCCGCGCCAAGGGCGTCGCGCATCTTGGTCTTCAGCGACGTGTTGCCGCCGCCGTGCAACACAAGTTTGGGATCACAGCCCAAGAGACGCGAGCTGTAAACGCGAAGCGATAGGTCGGGATCGATTCCGGCTTTGACGCCGTCAGCCACAATGGCTTCGGCGTCACGATCGACCCAGCCGCTTTTCATCGCCTAGCTGCCGGCGAACCGGCGGGACCACCATCCGGTGCGGCGCGGCCGCTCGCTTTCAGCACCGTTGCCTGTTTCCGTAATAACCGGCTCCGATGACTCGGAGACTGTTTGCCCTGGATTGTTCGCCGGCACCTCGCCGCCGGGCGCGGGCTCGCGCACAGTCGAGCGCCGGCGAGCGGGTTCGCTTGGCTCCGCAGCTGGCGACGCATCGGGCGGCGTTGCGCGCTCGACCGGTGAATCGAGGTCGGCGATGGCATGCCTGAGTTCGGGTTCGGGTGCAGGCGGTGCGGTCAGCTGTTCCGTCGGCGCGAATTCCTGCGACGCGGAGGGGCCGGATTGCTCGCGACCGGCATAGCTGCTCTCATCATTGCGTTGCCGATTGCGTCGGCCGCCGCGACGGCCTCGACGCCGGCGCCGCTCGTCACGGCGCGGCTCGCCACGCTCGCTATGGTCATCGGCGCGCTGCTCATGACTCTCGGACGCAAGACCTCCGGTCGGATCGATCATGCTCTCGTCGGCCACGATTTCTATCTCGTCCGCCCCCGGCTCGCCGGTCGGTTCACCGATCGGGATGTGCTCAACCCGTTCCAGCGCCCGGCCATGCGACTGGCCATGCGACTGGCCATGCGACTGGCCATGCGACTGGCCATGTGCTTGTCCATGCGACGGTCCGTGAGGGTGATCGCCGCCGTCGCGGCCGCCGCGCCGCCGCCGCCGCCGGCGCCGCCGCGAGCCGCCTTCGCCGTGTTCCACCGCCGTCGACGCCACCGCCACTTCTGCCTGGGTGTCTTCCTCTTCGACAATGCTGAAGTCTTCTAGATCGTCTTCTTCTTCCAATGGTGCGGCTTGCGCCTGCGCCCGTTCAGCAAGCGCCTTCGCCGCTTCGATCGTATGCACCTGCTCGCCGCGATCGATCACGAAGGTCTGCGGCGCCCGCACCGTCTCGTCAGCCGTGACCGTGATGGTGATGGCGAACCGCTCCTCGAGGCTGCGCAAATGCGCACGCTTTTGATTGAGAACGTAGAGAGCGACGTCGGGGCGCGTGCGAGCGGTGAGATTGTGCGTCGCGCCTCTTATCAGCTGCTCTTCAAGCGCGCGCAGCACCTGCAAAGCCAGCGACGAGACCGAGCGAACATGGCCGCTGCCACCGCAATACGGGCACTTCTCGGTTGAGCTTTCGAGTACGCTCGTGCGGAGGCGCTGGCGTGACATTTCGAGAAGCCCGAAATGCGAGATGCGGCCGACCTGGATGCGCGCGCGATCGTGTTTGAGGCATTCCTTGAGCCGGCGTTCGACCGCCCGATTGTTGCGTTTTTCATCCATATCGATGAAGTCGATGACGATGAGCCCGGCAAGGTCGCGCAACCGAAGCTGCCGCGCGATCTCGTCCGCCGCCTCCAAGTTGGTTTTGAACGCGGTGTCCTCGATATGGTGCTCGCGCGTAGCGCGGCCGGAATTGACATCAATGGCGACCAGCGCCTCGGCTTGGTTGAGCACGATATAACCGCCGGACCGTAGCTGCACGACCGGCGAGAACATGGCGTCGAGTTGGTTCTCGACTCCATATCGCGACAATATCGGCTGGGTATCGGTGTACAGTTTCACGTTCTTGGCATGGCTCGGCATGAGCATGCGCATGAATTCCTTGGCCTCGTGGTAGGCTTCGGCACCAGCGACGAGGACCTCGTCGATATCCTTGGTGTAAAGATCGCGGAGCGAACGTTTGACCAGCGAGCCCTCTTCATACACGAGCTTGGGTGCGGTCGATTTAAGCGTCAGGTCGCGCACCGTTTCCCACATCCGCAATAAATATTCGAAATCGCGCTTGATCTCGATCTTCGTGCGGCTTGCGCCGGCGGTGCGCAGGATCACGCCCATGCCCTCCGGCACTTCCAGATCGGACGCCGCTTCTCGAAGCCGCGCACGATCTTCGGGATTGGTGATTTTCCGGCTGATGCCGCCCCCGCGTGCCGTATTTGGCATGAGCACCGAATAACGTCCGGCGAGCGAGAGGTATGTCGTCAGCGCCGCGCCTTTGGTGCCGCGCTCTTCCTTGACGACCTGCACAAGCATGACCTGTCGGCGCTTTATGACTTCCTGGATTTTGTATTGCCGGCGGTAGCGTGGGGCACGATCCGGGACTTCTTCGAGTGCATCGGCGCCGCCTACCGATTCGACAACGTCGTCTGTCGTCTCTTCCTCGCCATTGTCCTCAAACGGCCCCACCTGCTTAGCAACCGCGCCTTCGTCGTCGGTGTCTGCTGTGGACATCGATTGGGCCACATCTTGCGCCAAGTCCTGTTGCGCCAAGTCCTGCGCTGAATCTTGCGCCGTGCCTTGCGCCATGTCGGCGTTGTAATCTGGCGCTTGCCCCGTCGTCGCTTTATGCACGATTCCGGCTTCCACTTCGTCGGCGGAAGCTCCGCCGGCTGGTGCTTCCGGTGCGTGCATTTCGAATGCCGGCGCAACTATCTCCTCGTCGGGGGCGCCAGTTGGCGGCTCGAATCCTATATCAGTCACTTCGGGTTCAATTGCCGTCGAAGACGTTTCCGCCTCAATAACGTCGCCGCCAAGGGGCTCGGCGGGAGCTGCACCGTCGCTGCGGATTGCATCCTCATCACGCCGGGCCGAAGCCGCGGCCCCACGGGCGCGCCGCGGTGCTCGATCAACTTCGTCAGCGGCGGCGCGTTGCGCGCGCTCCTCCTCGGCGATTAAGGCCTGCCGATCAGCGATGGGGATCTGGTAGTAGTCGGGATGAATTTCGCTAAAGGCGAGAAATCCGTGGCGGTTGCCGCCGTAATCGACGAAAGCGGCCTGAAGCGACGGCTCGACGCGCGTCACTTTCGCCAGGTAAATGTTGCCTCTTAATTGTTTGCGGTGCGCAGATTCAAAGTCGAATTCTTCGACGCGATTGCCGCGCAAAACCACCACCCGGGTCTCCTCGGGGTGGGTCGCGTCGATCAGCATTTTGTTGGCCATTGGCAAATCTCATGGGGACCGGTACGCCCAATCGCGCCGCGCCGCATGGGCGGGACGCGAGGAGACCGGTCCGATTTTCGGTGGCTGGAACGGCTCGGAAGCCGCGAGCGCCGCAAGCATAAGAGGTCCGGCCGCCGGCGAGCGACAAATCAGTGCCGCCGAGCCCGTTGCATTGAACCTTGACTTGCGCCTCGAACATGAACTCCAAACCGCAATGAGGCGGCCGCGCGGAACGCAGCCGCGATTTCGCTAGACGCCGACGTTGCGGCACGCCGTTTCGCAGCTTTGCTGCTGCGAACACGCGGCGCACACAGTTCCGGCCGGCCTCATCCCCAGTGGCCCTGGCAGAGCTTTGCATCGCCACAACTGCGGTGTTCGTCGAAGACATGATCAGTCCGAACATCGTCTCCACGAACATCGTGGCAGTGCGGCGGATCGAAAGCGGCGTTTGCCCGGCTCCCGGCATCGTTTTGGGAGCCAATCGGGGCGGACGCGCCGGAGGCCGTCACGCGGACACAGCCGGAACCTTTCACCGTCGGCACGCCCTTCTTAAGGCCGCCGGCAGCGAATTGGCAAGTCGCCTGTGGGATTTACCCGCAGGCAACTGACTTTTTGCCTTATTGCCAAGGCTTTTCTCGGGCTAATTAGGTCGCAGTTAACTATGCCCGCATAATGGGGTAGGAGGGGCCCGGGATGAGGTCGGAGCCGATGGTCGTCCAAGCCGCGCGCTTGGCCTTTTTCGGCGTTTTGCTCGCCGCCATTGGTTTGACGGCGCGGGCGCCGGCTGCGCCGGCGACGGTTCCCGCCGACTCGTTCCCGGTTGCGACCGACGCAAGACTCGGCGGTGACGAGACGCAAACGCGGTTCATCCTCGACCTCACGCGCAAAATCGACCTGCACGTTTTTACCCTTGCCGATCCTGACCGGGTCGTCGTCGACATTTCGCAGGTTGCGTTTCGACTACCGTCTAAGGCTGGCGAGACCGGTCGCGGCTTGATCAAGGCGTTTCGCTTTGGCCTGGTCATGCCGGGCGGCTCGCGGATTGTGATCGATCTTGTCAAACCGGCACGGGTCGACAAGGCATTCGTTATGGATCCGGGCGAAGGCACACCGGCGCGATTGGTGCTCGACTTGGCGGTAACCGATCGCGACAGCTTCCTGCGAAAAGTTGCTTCCGATCAACGATCCGCGCAAACGCCGCCGCCGCCGCGCGAGCCGCAATCCTCGAACGGCGATGCCCGGCCGGTCATCGTCTTGGATCCCGGACACGGCGGGATCGACACCGGCACCAAAGGGCCGAACGGGCAGATCGAAGAAAAAGACATTGTGCTCGATTTCGCTAAGCGCCTGCAGGAGAAAATCGAGACTTTGGGCAAATACCGCGTGCTGCTGACCCGATCCGACGACACGTTCGTGCCGCTTGCCGAGCGGGTTCGATTTGCCCGCGAGGCTGACGCTGCCTTATTCATATCAATCCATGCTGACTCGCTACCGAAAAGGGAAGGGGACACGCAGGGCGCCACGGTCTATACGCTTTCCGAAACCGCGACAGATCCCGCAGCTGCTCGGCTTGCCGAACAGGAAAACCGCGCCGACGTGATTGCCGGCGTCGACCTCAAGGATCAACCGGATGATGTCGCCGGCATTCTAATTGACCTGGCGCAACGCGAGACCAAGACCTTTTCGCTGCAATTCGCCCACAAACTGGTCAGCACGATCAAGCGAACCACGCGGCTGCACAAAGAGCCGATCAAGTCGGCCGGCTTTCGTGTTTTGCGCGCGCCGGATGTGCCGTCGGTTTTGGTCGAACTTGGTTACGTCTCCAACAAGGAGGATTTGCAGTCGCTCGCCTCCGACAGCTGGCGCGATCGAACCGCGGATGCGATGGCGTCAGCCATTGATGGATACTTTTCCACCCGCCTGGCGGGCACCCGTACAGGCGCCAATTAAGGGCCAAATTCCGGCAATGGATGTGGCGCAATGGCCTCAGTTTGAACAAAAAACGGAGCGACGAGGTGAATGGGACGGAACGAGCTAGCGGGCACGGGCCGTTGCTGTCACACTCCACCGTGCTACGCGGGGGGCGAAATGCCTTTAAAGCGTTATTTGCGGCGAGGCGGCCAATTTCGCCGCGGGGCGCTCGATGAATCTGGCTCAACCCAAATTGGTTCAATGAAATTGGTGCCACCGTGAAACTGCTTCTGCGCTTTTTCGGCTTCCTGTTTGCGGTGGGTACCATTTTCTTCATTGTCGGCGTCGCCGCCGTTGCCGGCCTATTGTGGCATTTCTCCAAGGATCTACCTGATTATTCACAGCTTAAGGACTATGAGCCGCCGGTGATGACCCGCGTTCACGCGGCGGACGGTTCGCTGTTGGCGGAATATGCCAAAGAGCGGCGCCTTTATCTCCCAATCCAGGCGATCCCGAAGCTCGTTACCAATGCTTTCGTCGCCGCCGAGGACAAGAATTTCTACCAGCACCCCGGGGTAGACATTTACGGTATCGGCCGCGCCGGCATGCTCTACGTTGAAAATTACGGCACTGGCCGCCGGCCGCAGGGAGCATCCACGATCACCCAGCAGGTTGCGAAGAATTTCCTTTTGACCAATGAGGTGTCGTTCCAACGCAAGATCAAAGAAGCGCTGTTGGCGCTACGCATCGAGCGCACTTATTCGAAACAAAAGATTCTCGAACTTTATTTGAATGAAATTTATCTCGGCTTTGGGGCATACGGTGTGGCGGCGGCATCGCTGTTGTATTTCGACAAATCAGTGCACGAGCTGACGATCGCCGAAGCCGCGTACCTTGCCGCACTGCCGAAAGGCCCGAACAATTACAATCCGTTCCGTCGGCACGATGATGCCGTTGGTCGGCGCAACTACGTGATCGACCGCATGGCCGAGGACGGTTACATCACCGCCGCCCAAGCCGAAAAAGCCAAGAAAGATCCGCTGGAGGTCACGGTCCGACCGACCGGCGCCCACATCTTCGCGGCCGAATATTTCGCTGAAGAAGTGCGTCGGTATCTCTACGAGAAATACGGCGAGAAAAAACTTTATGAGGGCGGGCTGTCGGTGCGAACCACGCTCGATCCCAAGCTGCAGGTTGTGGCGCGCAAGGCCATGATCAACGGGCTCGTCAATTTCGACGAAGGCCAAGGTTACCGCGGCACCATCACTAAGATCGATACCAGCGGCGATTGGGGCGTCAAACTCGCCGAAAACAAATCGCTGGACGATATCGAACCGTGGCGCATGGCTGTCGTGCTACAGGTCGACGACCAATCCGCCCGCATCGGGCTGCAGCCGGCGCGCGACCCCGGCGGCGCGGTCGTCAAGGATCGCGAAGTTGGCATCGTGACGCTCGACGGCGTCAAATGGGCAAAGCCTGCGAGCGGTCCGTCGAAGCCGGTCCAGAAGGTTAGTCAGGTGCTGTCAGTTGGCGATGTGGTCTATGTCTCGCCGCTGGAGCAACAGGGACAATATCGGCTGCGCCAGATGCCGGAAATTTCCGGGGCGATGGTTGTCATGGATCCGCATACCGGCCGCGTGCTAGCGATGGTCGGCGGTTTTTCCTTCGATCAGAGCCAGTTCAACCGCGCCACCCAGGCTTTGCGGCAGCCGGGCTCCTCGTTCAAGCCGATCGTCTACGCCGCGGCACTGGATAACGGCTACACGCCCTCCACCATCGTCATGGATGCGCCGATTGAAATCGACATGGGTCAGGGCGGCGGCATTTGGAGACCGGAAAATTACGGCGGCAAGTTTTTCGGACCCTCGACGCTTCGTTTCGGCCTCGAACAATCGCGCAATGTGATGACGGTGCGGTTAGCGCAGGACCTCGGCATGCCGTTGATCGCCGAATACGCCAAGCGGTTCGGCGTCTATGACGAGTTGCCGCCATACCTTTCTTATGCGCTGGGTGCCGGCGAGACGACCGTGTTGCGGATGGTCACGGCCTATTCGATGTTCGACAATGGCGGCCGGCGTGTCATTCCGACCTTGATCGACCGGATTCAGGATCGCTACGGCCATACCATCTACAAGCACGATCAACGCGAGTGCGTTGGCTGCGATGCGAGCAAGTGGGACAACCAGGTAGAGCCGACGTTGATCGATCGCCGCGAGCAAGTGATCGATGCGATGACCGCCTATCAGATCACGTCGCTGATGGAAGGGGTCGTGCAGCGCGGCACCGCGACCGTGGTGCGCGAAGTCGGCAAGCCGATTGCCGGCAAGACCGGCACGACGAACGACGAGAAAGACGTGTGGTTTATCGGCTATTCGCCGGACGTCGTTTGCGGCGTCTATATGGGCTTCGACAAGCCACGCCATATCGCGCGGCTGGCCACCGGCGGGCATCTCGCCGCGCCAGTCGTCAAGGACTTTCTCAAAGTGACGCTCGCCGACAAGCCGCCGATTCCGTTCAGTGTCCCGCCCGGCATCAAGCTGATCCGCGTCGAGGCCAAGACCGGCATGCGCGCCGGCCCCGGCGACACCAAAGTCATCCTGGAAGCGTTCAAGCCCGGCACCGCACCGCCCGATTCCTATTCAGTGATTGGCGCCGAAACCGCCAATGGCGTGCCGACTGCCGGCTCCCCGGATGGCGGCAATGTCGTACGCACCGGCACAGGGGGACTGTACTGAGGCTGGAGCTCACTGTCGGAGGACAGATTTCAGAAGTGGAAGTATGTTTGCGATATTAATTATTCGACCTTATCTGACATCCGACATCTGATTTCTAGTATCTGAATCCTCATGCGTTCCGAAACCGAAGCGACCGTCGCCGAAATCAAGCAGTCACTTGCGCTGCTGAGGAGGCATCTTTGACCTCGACAAGGCGCGCGCGCGGCTCGCTGAACTGAATCGGCTAGCCGAGGATCCTAATCTCTGGAACGATCCGCAGCGGGCGAGCCGGCTGATGCAGGAGCGCACCGCGCTCGACGAGCAGCTCGCCGCGCTCGGGCGGATGGAGCAGGAGCTCGACGACCAAATTACGCTGATCGAGCTCGGTGAGAGCGAGAACGATCCGAAAACAATCGCCGAAGCGGAAGCTGCGCTACGCAAGCTCAAAGCCGAGGTCTCGCGCCGCGAACTCGAGGCGCTGCTGTCGGGCGAGGCCGACGGCAATGATTGCTATCTCGAAGTGCATGCCGGGGCTGGTGGCACCGAGAGCCAGGATTGGGCCAACATGCTGTTGCGCATGTATGTGCGCTGGGCCGAGCAGCACGGCTTCAAGGTCGGATATATCGAGGAGACGCAGGGCGAAGAGGCCGGCATCAAGTCGGCAACGGTCGAAATCAAGGGCCGCAACGCCTATGGCTGGTTGAAGACGGAGAACGGCGTGCACCGTCTGGTCCGCATCTCCCCGTTCGATTCCAATGCCCGTCGGCACACCTCCTTCGCCAGCGTCACCGTCTATCCGGTGGTCGACGACCGCATCAATATCGAAATCAAGGAGTCGGACGTGCGGGTGGATACGATGCGCGCCGGAGGCGCCGGCGGGCAGCATGTCAACAAGACCGAATCCGCTGTCCGCCTCACGCACATTCCGACCAACATCGTCGTGGTGTGCCAAAATGACCGTTCGCAACACCGCAACCGCGCCCAGGCTTGGCAGATGCTGCGCGCCAAATTGTATGAGCGCGAACTAGATCGACGCGAACAGCAGGCGGCCGCTGAGCAGGCTGCGAAGACCGATATCGGCTGGGGCCATCAAATCCGTTCTTACGTGCTGCAGCCCTATCAGATGGTCAAGGATCTGCGCACCGGCGTTTCAACCTCGAATACCGCGGCGGTGCTCGACGGTGATATCGATCAGTTCACGGAGGCCGCGCTGGCGCAAAAGGCCTTCGGTACCGGACCGAAACACGTCGAGGATGTAGAATAGCAACGCAGCGTGGGCGTTCGAATCCGGTCACTGCGCACTGACAGAGAATTGCATCAGCCGCCGAATAGCCGCTCGCCGGTGTCGAGAAATTTCTGCGGGTCGACAGCCTCGCCTTTGACGCGAACTTCGTAATGCAAATGCGGGCCGGTCGAACGTCCGGTTGAGCCAAGCTTGCCGACGATCTCCCCCGTGTGCACCTTGTCGCCGACTTGGACGTCGATTTCGGAGAGGTGACCATAACGGGTCGCAAGTCCGTTGCCGTGATCGATCTCGACCATTTTGCCGTAACCGCCGCTCAAGCCTGCAATGGTCACAGTGCCCGCGGCGGTGGTGCGGATCGGATCGCCGATGTCGCCGCGGAAATCAATGCCGGTATGCATCGCCGCTTCGTGGACAAACGGGTCGGTGCGAACGCCGAATGGCGAGCTCTCGTCAATCTCGCCGGTGACCGGCTTGCGTAGCGGAACTTTGAGAAGGGTGTTGCTCAAGGCATTGGCATCCGTGCGCGCGAGATTGACATGCATAAGCGCGCGCCCGAAAGCTTGATCATCAGGTAGCAATTTGACCGGTACGAATGGGCCGCCGCTTGCCGGCGCCCCGGCTTCGGGCCGCAGCCCGAGCTGGACCAGTGCGTTACGGATCTGCCGCGCTTTATTCTCATAGCGATCCTGCATCCGGCCGAGTGTCAACGCTTGTCGTTGTTCCACGCGATCGAGTGAGGCTTCCAGTCGTCCGAGTGCGGCGCCGATGCTGGACTGACGGCTGCGGTCGCCGCGCGCCCCGCCGCTGGTTGGCTCGGCGCTTGGTTTCGCTGTAGGTCTAATCGAGCCGGCGATTGCAGGGTCGGCGCCGCTTAATGCGGCTGCACGCGACTCGAGCAAGCTTTGGCGGCGCGTCAGCTCGTCGAGCTTCTGTTCGAATTGCTCCTGATCAAGCAGTTGTCGGCTGGTCGCACGGTCGATGTCGGCGCGCAGCTCCGCGATGCGATCCTCATAGGCGAACTGCTGCTCCGCTTGTCGTGCAATCAGCGTTCGCAGCACGTCATCGCGGAAAGCCAGATAAGTGGCCGAAATGATCGACCACACGGCCATAATGACGACCGTGCCGACGACGATCCAGAACACAACCGGTCCGAACCTGACCTGCTTTCCGGCATGCGCGATGGTGTAGGCGGACGGCCTTCGTGCGCCGCCCGGCGCACGTTCGCGCGCCTCGGTGCTGCGGGCTGCACCTTCGGTCGGCCGCGATGTTCGGAGCCGTCCGGAATGTTGAGGCGGATGCTGAAATCTTGCGGTCTGTTGCGACCGAGACGTCCACTGCGACATTGTCGCTCCCACGCAAGCAGGGAGCGGAGTTCACTTAATTAAGGTTAGCTATTGATAAATCGCGGCAGCGTCGTGTTAGGAACTTGGAGGTTTCGGTTAACAATTTCCACCGCGCTACCCCTCACAGCATTTTCGCCGCCTCGAAAACCTCTTCGGCGTGGCCGGCGACCGACACTTTCGGCCATATGTGGGCAATGCGCTGGTCGGCACCGATGAGGAAGGTCGCGCGCACAGTGCCCATGAATTTTCGACCGTATAACGTCTTTCGCTGCCACACCTGATAGGCTTCGAGCGCCTTGTGTGCCTCATCCGATGCTAAAGCGATGGTCAACTTGTGCTTCGCCTTAAAGCGATCCAGCGCCGTGACCGGATCCGCCGAGACCCCAAGAATGTCGGTCCCGGCTCGGGCAAAGGCTGTTTTCAGCCGCGAGAAGTCGATCGCCTCCCGGATGCAGCCGCTCGTGTCGGCGCGCGGATAAAAGTACAGAACGAGCTTGCGTCCCGCGAAATCCGCAAGCGACACGGTTCCGCCGCCGTCCCGCAGGAGCCGGAAAGCTGGCGCCTTGACGCCCAGGCTCGGCGCGGCATTGCTAGCCCTCGCTCGGCGGCTTGAAGCCGCGGGGGAAGCTTCGTTTTTGGCCATTTGAGTTCCTTTGCGCCTTCCTTTCGACGCTTTCACGTCAGAATTCTTGGTCTTCAAAATACGCCCGCCGGCAGGGGTGTCGATCGCGGGGCGTTAATCCTATCAGCTGTAGTATACCGTTGTGACGACGCCACGGACGAGGGGACGCCCGAGCGGGCATGGGCAAACAAAGCAGCCAGATCGGACAGTCTACCCCGTGGGGCGAGACCGTTGTTCACCCGCGACGCCGGGCCAATCTTGCAGCGGCGCGTCGCAGCGAGCGCTGGGCCGACGGCCGTTATCTCGCCGCCTATCGGCGTCTTTTGGCGCGGCATCGGAAGCTTATTAAACGCGTCGCGATTGGCTGCGGCGTCCTCGTCGGCGTGCTGGTGCTCGGCTGCGCCGGTCTGTGGTGGCGGCTCTCGAGCGGCCCTATTCAGCTCGACGCTTTCAGCCCTTGGCTGGTGGCCGCGATCGAAGAGAATTTCGGCAGCCGCGAGCGGGTAGAAGTCGGCGGAACGCAGATCGAGCGTACTGCCAATGGCGGCGCCGCCGTGCGCGTCCGTGACATTGTTGTGCGCGATCTCGACGGCACGGTGGTCGCCAGCGCGCCAAAGGCGGAAATCCGCGTCTCCGGTTTGAGCCTACTCAGCGGGCATATGCGCGCCGAAAGCTTAAGTCTCGTCGGCGCTGAACTCGCAGTACGCATTGAGCTGGACGGCACAGTCACGGTGTTCGCGTCCAGCTCCGACAAGCATCCAATCGCGACAGCCGCCGCACCATTGGCAAGCGCGCCTTTGCCGCTTAGCCCCGCAACCAGCCAGCCACAGGCGCCATTGGACAAAAGGTCATCCGACAAGCAATCAGCAGCGACAACCCTGCCGGCAGGTTCAGCGTCGCAAGCTGCGATGCCGCATCCGGCCGCCGCAGACAGCATTGCCGCGGTTTTGGCCTGGCTCGACGGTATCGGCCAATCCGGTCTCGACGGCCATGATTTGCGCGAACTCGGATTGAAGGACGGCACGCTGACGGTCGCTGATCAGCGCACCGGCAAAAGGTGGAGCTTCCAGAACATCACCCTGACGCTTGAACGGCCGCGCAGTGGCGGCATTGTCGTCACCGTCGGTTCGGAAAATCCCGAGCGTCCATGGGGACTGACCGCGTCGATCAAACCGACCTCCGACGGCTATCGCAACATTGCGCTCGAAGCCCGGCAAGTGGCGGCCAATGATCTTCTTTTGGCCTCGCGGCTTGGTGACGGAACGTTGCAGGTCGACCTGCCGATCTCGGCGAGCCTGCAAGGCGAGATCGGTCCCGGTGGCGTGCCGCAAACGCTAGTGGGCCGCATCGTCGCCAATGCAGGCTCGATCAACGACGGCGACAGCAGCGACGGACGGATCGACCTTGATCGCGCCGAGTTCAAAATCAATTGGGACGCCGCGAGCCGTCTTCTCGAAGTGCCGTTTCAGATCGTTTCAGGCAACAATCGGTTCACGCTCTTCGGGCAAGTCGAGGCCCCGGCGCAGCCGCAAGGGTCTTGGGCTTTCAAGATCGCGGGCGGCAGCGCAGTCCTCAATACGCCTGCCGCCCAAGGCGCCGCCGCAGGTACCGGCCAAGCTGCCGCTCAAGGTTCTAGCCAAGGCGAATCGCTCGTTCTCAACCGCATCGCGGTGGTCGGCCGGTTCGACCCGCACGGCAAGCGGTTGACCATCCTTCAGGGCGACTTTGGCAATGCAGATCTCGGCGTCGCGATGTCAGGCAATGCCGATTATTCGAGTGGCAATCTTCGCCTTACCACCGGCCTTGCAGCAACGCGGATGGGTGCTGAGGCCCTGAAAAAACTTTGGCCTGTCTTTGTCGCTCCTAAAGTTCGCGATTGGTTCAACGAACATTTGGCGAGCGGCAATCTCGAGCGCCTGACGATTGCGGTGAACGCTCCATTCGAAACGCTCAAGGCCAGCGGCCCGCCACTACCTGATGACGGACTGACCGTCGATGCACTTGCCACCAATTGCGTGATCCACCCGGTTGCTGGTCTGCCGGCGCTCCACGACGCCGACATGGCCGTCCATGTGGTCGGTCGCAATGCGCAGATCGCAGTTGGCAAGGCGACCGCCGACCTGCCGTCCGGGCGCAAGCTCGTGCTGTCTTCGGGCCTGTTTGAGGTTCCCGATACCGCGCCGCGCCAACCGCCGGCACGCGTGCATTTCAAGCTGGACGGTCCTGTGCCCGCGGCCGCGGAACTCCTGACGATGGACCGGCTGCGCGACACCTCCGGCGCGCCGTTCGATCCGGCGACAACGCGCGGCAATATGACTGCGCTCGTCGCCTTGGCGATGCCGCTGAAGCCCGATCTACCGCCCGGATCGACCAGTTATGCGATCACGGTGGACGCGCTGAACTTCTCCGCCGATCACATGATCATGGGCCAAAAGGTCGAATCCGCCGACCTCAAAGTCAGCGCCAACAATCAAGGCTTTGCGCTTAAAGGCGACGTCAAGATCGGCGGCGCGCCGGCGAGTTTGGAATATCGCAGGCTGCGCGGCGACGACGCCGCCGAGGTTCACATTCAGGGCATGCTCGACGAGACTGCGCGCAACAATCTTGGTCTCGACGCCGCAGGCGCGATCGGCGGCGCGATTCCCGTCGACGTTGCCGGCCGGATCGGCACTGCCTCCGAGCGCGACGGCCGCTTCGCCGTGCAGGCCGATCTGACGCCGGCACAGATCGAGGGCTTCCTGCCGGGCTGGGTCAAACAGGCCGGCAAACCCGCCCGCGCCACCTTCACGCTCGTGACCAAGCCGCAATCGATCCGACTAGAGGATATGCTAATCGAAGGCGCCGGCGGCGGGGTAAAGGGCGTTGTCGACCTTGATAATGCGGGTGATCTGTTATCCGCGAATTTCTCGTCGTATGGATTTTCCGACGGCGATCGCGCCAGTCTCAAGGTCGATCGCATGTCGGATGGTACGCTGCGCGCGATCATGCGCGGCGATTCTTATGACGGCCGCGGCTTCCTCAAGACCTTAACCGGCGGTTCGGTCAAAGCACCGCCCAAACGCCCGCCGGCGGATGTCGATCTCGACATGAAACTCGGCGCCGTGCTCGGTCATAACGGCGAGGCGTTGCGCAGTCTCGAACTGAAAATGTCGCGCCGTAACGGCGAGGTACGTAGCCTCGGCCTGATGGCCAAGATTGGCCACAACGGCACGCTGACCGGGGACCTGCGCGGCCGGCCGGGCGGGCGGCAAGTGGTTCAGCTTGAATCGACCGACGCCGGAGCGCTGTTCCGGTTCACGGACGTCTATGCGCGTATGACCGGCGGACAGCTGACGACGGTGATGGACGCACCTTCGGCCGCCAACCCGGTTCAGCTCGGCACCGTTAACGTTCGCAATTTTGCCGTCCATGACGAATCCCAGCTCGAGCGCGCGGTCGCCAATGGCAGCCAGGCCCAGCGCAACGCCAACATGGCGTTCTCCGGCTTGAAGGTCGACTTCACCCGCGCGCCAGGGCGCATTGCCTTGCACGACGGGGTCGTCCGCGGACCCGTGCTCGGCGGCACCATCGACGGCGTCATCGATTATGCCGATGACGAAGTGCATCTGCGCGGCACGCTCATTCCGCTCTATGGCGCCAACAATCTGCTCGGCCAGCTGCCGATCGTGGGGCTATTTCTCGGCGGTGAAAAGGAGGGACTGGTCGGCGTTACCTATGAGGTGGTCGGCAAGCCGGCCGGACCGGTGCTGCACGTCAATCCGCTGTCGGCTTTGGCTCCTGGATTGTTGCGTAAAGTATTCGAATTCCCGGCCAACACTCCTTACACCCCGCCGCCGACCGACGACTCCACGCCGATTGACGACAACGCTGCAGCGACGAGCAACGTGCGCTGATTACCAATCCGTCATTGCGAGCCAACGGGTCCGACCCCGTGCCGGCCCGGTGACAAGCTCCGCGCAGCAATCGAGCAGCGTTTTAATTATTGATTCTGGATTGCTGCGTGGCCGGTTCGGCTCCTCGCAATGACGACGGGGATTCACACCGGCTTGAGCAAAACGTGGCGCTTGCGGCCGAGCGAAAGCTTAATGACGCCGTTTGCCGTCACGTCGGCTGCGCTGATTGCCGCTTTCTCGCTGGTGACACGCGCGTCGTTGATCATGAGCGCGTTATTAGCGATAGCGCGCCGGGCCTCGCCGTTTGAGCTCGCGAGCCCGGCTTTGACAAAAGCGGTCAGCACGCTCATGCCCGCTTTTAGCTCCGCGCGCGGGACTTCGACAGTCGGCAGCGTTGACCCGACGCCGCCTTCTTCAAAGGTCGTGCGCGCGGTCGCCGCAGCTTGCCTCGCCGCTTCCCGGCCGTGAACCAGCGCTGTTGCTTCGTTGGCCAGAACTTTTTTCGCTTCGTTGATCTCGGAGCCTTTGAGCGCGGCAAGCCGCCCGATCTCGTCCAGCGGCAGCACCGTGAATAGTTTCAAGAAGCGAACGACATCGGCGTCGTCGGTGTTGCGCCAATATTGCCAATATTCGTACGGGCTGACTTGCTCGGCGTTGAGCCAGACCGCACCGGAAGCGGTCTTGCCCATCTTGGCGCCCGATGAGGTGGTGATGAGCGGCGCCGTCAGCGCAAAGAATTGCGCGTTATGCAGCCGCCGCCCGAGATCGATGCCGTTGACGATATTGCCCCATTGATCCGATCCGCCCATTTGCAAGACGCAGCCATGGCGGCGATAGAGCTCGACGAAGTCGTAAGCCTGCAGGATCATGTAATTGAATTCCAGGAACGACAATTCCTGCTGGCGCTCCAGCCGCAGCTTCACCGAATCGAACGCGAGCATGCGGTTGATGGAAAAGTGCCGGCCGATGTCGCGCAGGAAATCGATATAGTTGAGCGAATTGAGCCAATCGGCGTTGTTCGCCATAATCGCATCATTGCTCGCATCGTTTCCGGAAGTTTTTCCAGCCGCGTCGCCGAAGCGCAGGAAACGGGAAAAAATCGCGCGGATACCTTTGAGATTTTCGTTGATGTCGTCATCGGACAGGAGCCGCCGGCTTTCGTCTTTTCCCGACGGATCGCCGACGCGGGTGGTGCCGCCGCCCATCAGCGTGATCGGCCGATGCCCGGTCTGCTGCATCCAGTAGAGCAGCATGATCGGCAACAGCGAGCCGACATGCAGTGACGGTGCCGTGCAATCAAAGCCGATATAGCCGGTAATGGTCGATGAACGCGCCAATGCATCGAGCGCTTCGGGCTCTGAGATTTGATGGATGAACCCTCGCGTGGCGAGCACGTTGAGGAAGTCGGACTTGTAGGTGTTCATGCGACCTTATTTGGCCGTGATCTTGCCCGAAAGCCGGTACCCACTTTTCGGGATCATGCGCCTTGCTATTCTGGACGGCGGCGCGGCGGCGCGGCGACGCCGTTGGTGTAACAGGTCCGGCGCTGTATGCAAAAGCCCCTGACGATGCGGAAGCCTTATTAACAGGCACCCTTTGAGCATCATGTCCGAGCAAATGGCATTCGATTGGCCGTCAGCGGCCACCGCCCCGGTCTTGGCGATCGGGCTTATGAGCGGCACCTCGCAGGACGGCGTTGACGTCGCCTTGATCGACACCGACGGCGAACGCATCGCCCAACTCGGCGCCACGGCTTGCCGCCCCTATGGCAAGGCTGAACGAACGCTTTTGCGCCGCGCTACCGCGGCGGCCGCGAATTTGACCGACCGTACCGCGCGGCCGGAAGTCGTTGCCGAAGCCGAACGGCTCATCAACGATGCGCATGGCGAGGCAGTGGAATCTTTCCTGGCGGCAAACGGATTGCAGCATGGCGAAGTGGCCGTGGTCGGCTTTCCCGGTCAGACGCTGCTGCATCGGCCGGAACGGCACCTGACGCTGCAAATCGGCGACGGCGCCGCGCTCGCGGCGCGGCTTGGCACGCCGGTCGTGTATGATTTTCGTGCGGCGGACGTGGCCGCGGGCGGGCAGGGCGCGCCGCTTGCGCCAGTCTTTCACCGCGCGCTGGTGCGGCAATTGCAGCGCGCTTCGCCGATCGCCGTGCTCAATTTGGGCGGTGTAGCGAACATCACCTATATCGACGGCGGGGATTTGATCGCTTGCGACACCGGTCCCGGTAACGCCTTGCTGGACGATTTCCTGCGGCTGCAAAGCGGCGCGCCGCTCGACATCGACGGCCGCGCTGCGGCAAGCGGCGCCGTCAACGAAAAGACGATCGAGCGCTTGTTGGCGCATCCGTTCTTCGCGTTGCCGCCGCCGAAATCGCTTGATCGCAACGAATTCCGCAGCTGGGTGGGTGACGCGCTCGACGGTATCGGCGTCGCCGACGGCGCGGCGACACTGACCGCGCTCACCGCTGCGGCGGCGGCGCGCATCGTGGCGCATCTGCCGCGCGCCCCGGCAAGCTGGATCGTCGCCGGCGGCGGCGCGCGCAATCCGACCTTGATGCGGATGCTGGCGCAGCGCCTGGCGCCGGCGCAAGTTGAGACGGCCCACGCCGTCGGCTGGTCGGTCGACTCGCTCGAGGCGCAGGCTATCGCTTACCTCGCGGTGCGCAGCTTGCGCGGTCTGCCGTTGTCGTACCCGACGACGACCGGCGCACCGTGTCCGTTGACCGGCGGCATTTTGGCGAAGCCGTGAGCTCTCACGATCATTTCCATCACCTCTCCCCGCTGCGCGGGGAGAGGTCGCGAGCAAAGCGAGCGGGTGAGGGGGCCTACTCGCGAGCCTGAGCCTAATCGCTGCGCCCCCTCATCCCAACCTTCTCCCCGCAAGCGGGGAGAAGGAGCGCGCTAGCGTGTCGCCATCAAAACGGAATCCGGCCGCGCGCGGTCCAGGTCCAGATGTGGGTGGCGCTGCCGATGCCGCCGAACTCGCCGCCGGCGCCGAGCGTCGCGCCACCGGCAAAGCTTGCCGCAACGCCGCCGGTGGCGCGCGCCGAGAAGCCTTGGAGGAGCGGCACAGTGGTCAGTCCCGCGGTCTGCGCGTCATCCTTCGAGAAATAATAATCGGCGTAGAGGCCGGCATAGGGCGACAGCGCCACCGTGCTCGTCGTCCAGGCGAACGGATAGATCGCTTTCGCGCCGACACTCGCGCGGCCGGTTTCGAAATTGCGCGCCGCTTGCACCGTGCCGAGGCTGTCGGTGAAGGCGTTCTCATGCTACCAGATCGCAAACACCCGCGCCGAGGGCTCGAGCACCAGCATCTGCCACGGATAGGTCCCGGTCAGCCCGCCGTTCACCAGCCAGCGTGTGCCGGTGAAGTTACCACTCGCGGTGCCGGCCGTGTCATTGGCGAAAAGATCCGACCAGGCGGCGCCGGCATCCAAGCGCAGGTTCGGCGCGAGCTTCCAACCGAGATAGGCGCCGGCAGTCCAGCCGTCGCCTTTGAGTCGCGCGGTGAAAGCTTGCGAGGAGTAATCGAAGCGCTCGTAGCCGCCGAATGCGCCGACCACGAAATTCGGCGAGATACGCCGCGTCAGGCCGATAAGCGCGTCGACCTGGTCGCCTTTGAGATCGTCGCCGAAGGTGCCGCGGAAGTAATCGGTGCCGCGCACGGTGACCCAGGCGAGCCAGTCGTGCGGTGTGGATGATGGCGGCGGCGGTGCCTTGGTCGGCATGCCGCCGGCATAGCCGAGTGCATTGAAATCGTCATTCACGCGCTTGACGCTGTCAGTCGCCGCCGCCGACTTTGCATCCGGTGACTTGCCGTCCGGCGACGTCAAACTGCCATTCGGCGAAGCCAGATACCGGCGCAACGAGTCTTGATCCGCGTCCGCGCTGCGTTGCGCCGGGGCGTCGTCATTGAAGTAATAGGTGAAACCCGTGCCGGCCGGAGAGAGCGACTGCGGATTGCCGCCGAAGCCGGCACTGACCGCATCGTCCATCGCGGCCGCGGTGGTCTGACCCCAGGCTTGCGCGATCACCGGCGTCGTGGAGATCTGCATCTCGCGCAGTTTGATACTGTCGGCGGGCGCTCCGATCTGCTCGGTGACTGCCGCCGACGTGCTACCGCTGAAACTGGTGTTGCCGCTATAGACCGCGGTGATGCTATGGCTGCCCGAAGTGAGTGTCGATAGGGTGAGGGTCGCTACGCCCGCGCTGTTGATCGACACTACGCCAAGCGTCGTTGTGCCGTCCATGAACGTCACGGTGCCGGGGGTCAGTGTTCCTGTGCCGGTGCCGATCGTCACGGTCGCGGTGAAGGTGACTTGCTGACCCGGCGTAGCGGGATTAGGCGACGCCGTCAGCGTCGTTGTTGTTGTTCCCTTGTTGACGCTCAGCGGCAGCGGCAATACGTACCGGTGCCGATAACCGCTCCGTTGTCCTTGAAGGTCACCGTGCCCTGTGGCGTCGCTGACGTTCCGGTGCCTGTAACCGTGGCGGTGAAGGTTACGGATTGGCCGGGCGTGCTCGGATTGGCGGTTGACGTCACCGTGGTTGTGCTCGAACCGTTGACGACGTTTTGCGTAATTGTTGCGCCGACGTGCTGCCGCTGAACGTGGCGTCGCCGCTATAGGCGGCAGTGATAATGTGCGGCGAACCGGCGACGGTCAGCGTGGACGTTGAGGTGCTCGCCGCGCCGCCGACCAAGTTGATCGGGCTTCCAGCGGTTCCATCGATCGTAAATGTCACCGTGCCGGTCGGCGTGCCTCCGCCGCCCGATACGGTTGCCGTGAAGGTGACGGTCTGGCCGAACGTGCTGGGATTGTTAGGCGATGAAGTAACCGTCGTTGTCGTGGTCGTCCCGGCGTTGACGGTTTCGCTGAACGAACCGCTGCTGCCGCTGAAGTTAGGGTCGCCGTTATAGGTGGCGACGATATTATGGGTTCCTGTCCCAGCAAACGAAGTCGACACCGATGCCACAGAGCCGGTGCCGCCGGGTTGCAGCATGATCGGGCCTCCGCCGAGCGTGAGCGAAGTGGTGATGTCGACAAAGGTGACGGTACCGCTCGGGGTGCCGCCGGCGCTCCCGGTGACCGTCGCCGTGAACGTCACTGACGTGCCGGTCGCGACCGGATTGAGCGACGACACCACTGAGGTCGTCGTGCTGGCCTTGTTGACGGTTTGCCCAGGATTGAGCGAACCGGTGCTGGCACCGAAGGAGCCGTCGGTGCTGGTAAAGGCCGCGCTGACGCTATGGGGTGAGCCAGCGACGGTCAGCGTCGAAGTAGAGGTCGTCGCTGCGCCGCCGGACAATTTGATCGGGGCGCCGGCGGTTCCGTCGATCGTAAATATGACCGAGCCGGTTGCGCTATTCGGCGAAACGGTTGCCGTGAACGTCACTAACTGACCGACCAGGCTCGGGTTCGCCGACGACATCACCGTTGTCGTCGTGGCCGTCGGCGTATTGACGGTCTGCGTGAGCGAACCGGTCGAGGCCGCGAAGGTGGCGTCGCCGTTATATGTTACGGTTATATTATTGCTTCCACCCACAAGATTGAGATTGCTGTTGTTGGTGGTAAGCGTGGCCTGCCCGTTGTTCAAGGTAACAGCCGTCGACCCAAATCCGCCGACTGTCGTATCTTGGACAATGACATTGCCCGTCGGCGTGCCGGTGCCGCTGGTCGGCTTGACCATTACGGTGAAGGTCACCGGATTGCCGAGGAAACTTGGATTTTGCGAGGACGCTATCGAGGCCGTAGTGGCGGTGCCGCTGGTGACGATCTGGCTGAAATCTACGAGGTCGGGTCATCGTGTTGGGGGTGTAGGTCACCTGGATGGTGTGGGTCTCCACCTGAACAAATGAGGCAGTGACGCTCGCCTGCTGCGCGCCGCCGACAGTTTGCAGCGTGGCCGTACCGAGATCAGTGTTCGTCGTTATGTCTTTAAAGTCGACGCTGCCGGTCGGCGATCCCGAGAAGCCACTGGCCACCGAGACGGTCGCCGTGAGCGTCACTGACTGATTGGCCGTGCTCGGATTGACCGACGACGCCACCGCAATGGTTGTTGGCGTGCCGTTGGTGACGGTCTGAGTGAGGCTCGCTGAGCTCTCCGCGAAGCTCGCATTGCCGCCGTTGAGGTTGTAGATCGCCGTGATATTGTGGCCGTTTGGCGCAACCGTAAGTGATGATGTGGTGAAGGTCGCCTGTTGAAGGCCGCCAACGGTTTGCAGCGTGGGAGTGCTCGCGGTTGTTCCATCGACTAGGAATGACACCGTGCCCGTGGGCGCCGTGGTGCCGCTGTCTGCGGAAACTGTTGCCGTAAACGTCACAGACTGCCCGGAAGCGCTTGGATTTTGTGATGAGATCAGCGTGGTGGTCGTGCCTGTCACCCCGTCGGCGATCACCTGTTGGATGACACTACCCACGCTGCTACCGAAGTTGCCGGTCGGCTGGTAATTAGCCTGCATGCCGTGGGTTCCGGTCTGCAGGGTTCCGGGGTCGATCGTCGCGAATGTGATCATCGCTGTCGACGTGTCGCCGGCGCCGGGCGTCAGCGCGACCGAGACCTGGTTGGACGTCCTAAAGTCAGTAAATTGGACACTCCCCGTCGGGGCGGCGCCGCCGTTCGAGGACACCGTTGCTGTGAATGTCACCGAATCGCTGACATGGCTTGGATTTTCTGAGGACGTCAGGCTGGTCGTGGTCGCAACCTGCGCTTGCGCGGTGAATGCCGGCAGGAGGAACGCGCCGGCGAGCAGCGCGGGCACAGTTTTTTGAATCTTAAGCATCTGTTCGGTGAATGAGATTCATCAAATAGTGTGCGCAATTATTTTTTATGTCGACGAACATAATCGTTTGTCATGCCCGCGCTTGTCGCGGGCATCCAGTCTTCAACGTGCCCACGCTAAAGACGTGGATGGCCGGAACAAGTCCGGCCATGACGACGTAATCGCTTGGGCTACACGCGCTGGATTGCTTCGTCGCTATCGCTCCTCGCAATGACGCAGCCGCCTCGTCATTGCGAGCGATAGCGAAGCAATCCAGACTTTTGACTAGAGCTGGATTCTGGATTGCTTCGTCGCTGACGCTCCTCGCAATGACGAAAACTATGAAGCAACCTTCGTTTACATACTTGCGAGCCGGCGAAACGGGACGCTTTATGTCGGCGTCACGTCCAATTTACCCCGCAGAATCTGGGAACATCGGAATGCCGTACTCCGCGGATTCACCGCGCGATATAGTTGCAAAATGCTAGTTTGGTATGAGTTGCATTCAACAATGGAAAACGCGATCGTCCGAGAAAAACAACTCAAAGCAGGCTCACGCAAGAAGAAACTTGCTTTGATCGAAAAGACAAACCCCGCTTGGCGGGATCTCTATGACGAATTGATTTGATTCGTCATTGCGAGCGAAGCGAAGCAATCCAGGATTTTTTGCGCTGGATTGCTTCGTCGCTATCGCTCCTCGCAATGACGAAGCGCGCTAAGCGGCAGCTCTTAATGCGCCGCGGCTTCCTTCAGCGGATCCTTCACCGCGGGGAAGGTCTCGAACTCGATTGCCCACGGCTCGCCGTTCACCTTCTGCACTTTGCGGATGTAAACGTTCTGCACGATGTCGCGCGTGCGCGGATCGATCGAGATCGGCCCGCGTGGGCTTTCCCATTCCATCCCTTTCATGACGCCGACCACGGTGTCGGCATCGGTCTTGCCGCCCGTCTGCTGCAGCGCCTGATAAATCAGATGCATGCCGTCATAGCCACCGACCGAAATGAAATTGGCGCGGTGGCCGGTCGCCTTCTTGTAGGCGGCGACGTAATCCTTGTTGAGCTGTGACGGATGCGCCGCCGAATAAATGCCGGCAGTGACGACGCCAAGGAGCGCGTCGCCGGTGGTCGGCAGGTCATCGTCGTCGACGATGTCGCCGGGGCCGACCAATTTGATGCCGGATTTATCGAGGCCGCGTTCGGAGAACTGCCGGGCAAAGGTGCCGGCCTGTCCCGCCGGGACGAAGACGAACAGCGTGTCTGGCTGTAGATCGCGGGCGCGCTGGAGGAACGGCGAGAAATCCGGATTGGCGAGCGGCACTTTTAGCGTGTCGAGCACCTGGCCGCCGCCTTTGGTGAAGTTCGCTTCGAAGACTTTGCCGGCTTCCGCGCCCGGCGCCCAGTCGGACAAAACCGAGACCGCTTTTTTGCTGCCGTTCTTGATCGCCCAATCGGCGATGATTCCGGATTGCTGCCCGAGCGTGAAGCTCGTGCGCACGTAATACGGTGAGCGGTCGGTCACGACCGAGGTGCCTGACACCATCACAACGGTTGCAACTTTGCCTTCGGTGGCGATCGGCGCCATCGACATCGCGCTCGGCGTCAATGCGGCGCCGAGAAAGCTCACTTTCTCATTGACGATCAATTCCTGCGCCAGCCGCTTGGCATTGTCCGGTACGCTTTGGTCGTCCTTGATAATGAGCTCGATCTTCTTGCCGGCGACGGTGTTGCCGTGCTGCGCCACATAGAGCTTGGTCGCGTCGGAAATTTCCCGCCCGACCGCCGCCGAGGTGCCGGTCATCGGAATGACAATGCCGACTTTGACGGTCTCTTGCGCGGCGGCGCTGCGCGCATTGATGCCGGTCACGGCAAGGGCAAGAAGCCCGGTCAGGATGATCTTGCTGCGCATTAGGTTTCCTTCGGGTTTTCCTCTGGCGTTTCCTCAAACGTTCGTCTTTGGAATGTAAGAGCGAGGATTGAAAGGCTGGAGCGCGCTAAATGCAAGCGTCAGAACGTCACTGCTGCAACGGGTTTGATCGCATTGCGAGCGCGAGCGAAGCAATCCAGAAATCAGACCGACCCGGATTGCTTCGTCGCTTACGCTCCTCGCAATGATGGAGAAGGCAGTTTATGCCACGCTGGTCGCACGTCCGGTCTTGAGCCGTTTGTCGAGATAACCGCCGACGGAAGTCATCAGCACTTCGATCTTGCTGTCGAAGAAATGGTTCGCGCCGGGTACGATCTTCTGCTCGATGACGATGCCTTTTTGCGTTTTGAGCTTCTCGACGAGATTGGTCACGTCGCGATGCGGAACGACTGCATCCCTGTCGCCGTGAATGATCAGTCCCGAGGACGGGCAGGGGGCGAGGAACGAAAAGTCGTAAAGATTGGCGGGCGGCGCGATCGAGATGAAGCCTTCAATCTCGGGCCTGCGCATCAAGAGCTGCATGCCGATCCAGGCGCCGAACGAAAATCCGGCGATCCAGCAACTGCGCGCCTCGGTATTGACCGATTGCGCCCAGTCCAGCGCGGCCGCGGCGTCAGACAATTCGCCGATGCCATGGTCGAAGCTGCCCTGGCTGCGGCCGACCCCGCGAAAATTAAAGCGCAGCGCGGAAAAGTTCCGGTGCACAAAGGCGTAGTACAGCTGATAGACGATCTGATGGTTCATCGTGCCGCCGAACTGCGGATGCGGATGCAGCACAATGCCTATGGGGGCGTTCTTTTGCTTGGCCGGATGATACCGGCCTTCGATCCGGCCTGCGGGCCCTGTGAAAATGACCTCGGGCATTCCTGAATTAACCTCGATCCATGCGAAACGGCGGCGGTAAAAGAAAAACCGGCATCCTTGACGCTGCCCGCGACCGCACGTAACTGTCTAAAACCACGTGGTATTTCGGAACTGGCGACGCGCCTGGTCAAGCGACCACATAGGTCGCGACTTCTAGCACAAGCCGGGGGACGAAAAGCAAGTATAACGAGTGGTCCCAAACCATGTCCGCGCGCTCATATTTGGACTGGAACGCCACCGCGCCGATGCGCGAGGAAGCGAAAGCGGCCTTGACCGCAGCTCTTTCGCTTGCCGGTAACCCGTCCTCGGTCCACGCGGAGGGCCGTGCCGCCCGGGTTTTGGTCGAGACGGCGCGAGAACAGATTGCCGCCCTGGTCGGGGCGCTCTCCGGCAATGTGCTTTTCACCTCGAGCGGAACTGAAGCCAATGTGCTGGCGCTGACGCCTGCGATCGAGACCGCGGACGAAAAGCGGCCGCGTTCACGGCTGTTCCTTTCGGCGATCGAGCACGCTTCGGTGCGCGCCGGCGGACGCTTTCCGCGCGAGGCAATAGAAGAACTGCCCGTTCGCCCGGACGGTCGGCTTGATCTCGCGGCGCTCGCGGCAGCCATTGCGAAATCGCCGCGGGCGCTGGTTTCGCTAATGCTTGCCAACAATGAGACCGGCATCATTCAGCCAGTAGCCGAAGCCGCGGCGACCGTGCATGCGGCGGGCGGCCTCATTCACGTCGACGCGGTGCAGGCGGTAGGCCGAATCCCTTGCGATATCGAGGCGCTGGGCGCCGACCTAATAACACTTTCGGCGCACAAGATCGGCGGCGCCAAGGGCGTCGGCGCGCTCATACGTGCCCGCGAGGATATTCATTTTCCCGAGCCGCTTATCCGCGGCGGCGGGCAGGAGCGGGGGCTGCGTGCCGGGACCGAAAACGTGCCCGGGATCGCCGCCTTCGGTGCGGCTGCGGCTGAGGCGCTCGCACGCTGCGAGAGCGAGATCGCCCACACGGCGGCGCTGCGCAACCGGCTGGAAGCCGCACTACTCGCGAGCACGCCGAACGCCGTGGTGTTTGGCCGTAACGATTCGGTCGAGCGGCTGCCGAACACGACGCTGTTCGCTTTGCCCGGCATCAAGGCTGAGACTGCCATAATCGCTTTCGATCTCGAGGGTGTTGCGGTGTCGTCAGGAGCGGCCTGTTCTTCGGGCAAGGTGCAGCCGTCGCATGTTCTTGCCGCCATGGGGGTATCCGGGCCGCTGCAGCGGGGAGCCGTGCGGGTGAGCCTCGGCTGGAACACGACCGCAGTGGACGTCGAAAGGTTCCTCACCGCTTGGACAAAGCTTGCAACTGCATTATCTAAGGAGCAGCAGGGCATTGCAGCCTGACCACTGCAGGAAGCGAATGAACGAGGCTATTTAAGCCTCTGATATTACGTAAAAATGGCCAGACACGAATTGGCCCTATGGGGGTGACCGAAGAAAAAGGCCCACCTGACCATAACCGACTAAATCCAACCCGCGGTCCTTGAAACCGTGAGCGGAGGGACGAATGCCGGCAGTGCAAGAGACCGTCGAGCAGGTCCGGCGCATCGACGTCGATCAGTACAAATACGGGTTTGAGACGCTGATTGAATCGGAAAAGGCGCCCAAGGGCCTGTCCGAGGATACGGTGCGTTTTATTTCGGCCAAGAAGAACGAGCCGGAATGGATGCTGGCGTGGCGGCTTGAGGCCTATAAGCGATGGCTGACCATGCGCGAGCCGAAATGGGCCAAGGTCGAATATGGCCCGATCGACTACCAAGACATTTATTATTACGCCGCACCGAAGAAGAAGGACGGACCGAAATCGCTCGACGAGATCGACCCGGAAATCCTGCGCACCTACGAGAAACTCGGCATTCCGCTGCGCGAGCAGGAATTCCTGCTGGGCGTGCAGAATCCACCCGAGGCGGGCGATGGTGACGGCACTGAAAATAAGGCCGGCACCGGTTATGGCCGGGTCGCGGTCGACGCGGTGTTCGACTCGGTATCGGTTGCCACCACTTTCAAGGCGGAATTGGCTAAGGCCGGCGTGCTGTTCATGCCGATCTCGGAGGCGGTGCAGCAGCATCCCGAGCTGGTGAAGAAGTATCTCGGCTCGGTGGTGCCGATCAGCGACAATTTCTTCGCCACGCTCAATTCGGCGGTGTTTTCCGACGGCTCGTTTGTCTGCGTGCCACCGGGCGTGCGCTGCCCGATGGAACTGTCGACCTATTTCCGGATCAACGAGCGCAATACCGGCCAGTTCGAGCGCACGCTGATCATTGCCGATCGCGGCTCATACGTGAGCTATCTTGAAGGCTGCACGGCGCCGGTGCGCGATGAGAACCAGCTCCACGCGGCGGTGGTCGAACTGATCGCGCTTGATGACGCCGAAATCAAATATTCGACCATCCAGAACTGGTATCCGGGCGACGCCAACGGCCGCGGCGGCGTCTATAATTTCGTCACCAAGCGCGGCGATTGCCGCGGCAAGAACGCAAAGATCTCCTGGACGCAGCTCGAGACCGGCTCCGCGATCACCTGGAAATATCCGAGTTGCATTCTGCGTGGCGACAATTCACGCGGCGAATTCTATTCGATCGCGATCTCCAATGGCTATCAGCAGGTCGATTCCGGCACCAAGATGCTGCATCTCGGCAAGAACACTTCGAGCCGGATCATTTCCAAGGGCATCGCCGCCGGACACTCCAACAACACTTATCGCGGACTGGTCACGGCGCATCGGCGCGCCAGCGGCGCGCGCAACTTCACCAATTGCGATTCGCTGTTGATCGGCGACCAGTGCGGCGCGCACACGGTGCCTTATATCGAAGCAAAGAATTCCTCGGCTGTGTTCGAGCACGAGGCAACCACCTCGAAGATTTCCGAGGACATGCTGTTCTACTGCATGCAGCGCGGCCTGTCCGAAGAAGAGGCGGTGGCGCTCGTCGTCAACGGCTTCGTCAAAGACGTGTTGCAGCAGCTGCCGATGGAATTCGCGGTCGAGGCGCAGAAGCTGATCTCGATCTCGCTGGAAGGCAGCGTTGGCTAAGGCCATGCCCACCTATTGGTTCAAACCGAAACGGTACGGCTATGGCGCGACCCCGGTTACCTGGCAGGGCTGGGCGATCACCGGTGCAGCTTTGCTGACGATCGTTTTGGCTGCAGTGTTGGTTCCGCCAAACTCGGGATGGACGGCATTTTTTGTCGTTGAAGCGATCGTCATAGCGGTTCTCGGCGTTGTTAGCTACCGCAAGACCGAGGGCGGATGGCGCTGGCGCTGGGGCGATCGATAGGGCGTCGCACCTCTCGCCAAATAAATCCGGAGCTCATTTGAATGGCACTGCTTGAAGTCAAAGATTTGCACGTCGAAATCGACGGTAGGGAAATCCTCAAAGGTCTCGACCTCGAAGTAAAGGCGGGCGAGGTGCACGCCATTATGGGCCCGAATGGGTCGGGTAAGTCGACGCTCGCTTATGTGCTGGCCGGCAAGGAAGAATACCGGCCGACTGTGGGCGAGGTGCGCTTTGACGGCCGGAACTTGTTCGAGATGGAGCCGGACGAGCGCGCCGCCGCCGGCTTGTTTCTTGCGTTTCAATATCCACTGGAGATTCCCGGCGTCGCCACCATGACCTTCCTGCGTACCGCGCTCAACGCGCAGCGCAAGAAGCGCGGCCAGGCCGAGCTCTCGACGCCAGATTTCCTCAAGAAGGTGCGCGAAACGGCCGGCAAGCTCGGGATCGATCAGGAAATGCTGCGCCGCGCCGTCAATGTTGGTTTTTCTGGCGGCGAGAAGAAGCGCAACGAAATTTTGCAGATGGCGCTGCTCGAGCCGCGCCTGGCGGTGCTCGACGAGACCGATTCCGGGCTCGACATCGACGCGCTGAAAATCGTCGCCGACGGCGTCAATCGGCTGCGCGCGCCCGAGCGTTCGTTCGTCGTCATCACCCATTACCAACGGCTTCTCAATTACATCGTCCCGGATGTGGTGCACGTCCTCTCGCGCGGGCGTATCGTCAAGACCGGAGGCAAGGAGCTTGCGCTTGAGCTCGAAGCACGAGGTTACGCGGAGTACCAAGAGGAGGTTCCGGCGTGAACGCCGAAGTCGCCGTCATCAAGACCGCGGCCGAGACCGCATTGGCGCAGACGTTTGCGCAGGTGCGCGATCGCTTGCCGGGTGACGACGCGATCGCGGCGCGGCGCGATGCAGCCTTTGAGTTGTTCGCCAAGCAGGGCCTGCCGCACCGGCGCGTTGAGGAGTGGAAATATACCGATCTGCGCGCGCTGATGCACGATGCCAAGCCTTTGGCAAGCCCGCCAGATGCCACCGCCAAAGCACGCGCCAAAGATGCCGGTCGAATGCTCGGCGATCTCGATGCGCGCCGACTCGTTTTCGTCGATGGCGTTTTTGTCGCCGACCTTTCCGATTTGCGCGATCTGGAGCCCGGGCTCTCCGTCGGCTCGCTGGCGCGGGCGCTCGCCAATGGCGATCCGGTGCTGACTGCGCGGCTCGGCAAGCTCGCGCCGGCCAACGACGTCGCGGTCGCGCTCAATACGGCTTTGATGGGCGATGGCGCGGTGATCCACATCGCCGCGGGCGCGACTATCGAGCGGCCGTTGCACCTGTTGTTCGTCGCGTCAGAACGGCCGACGGCAACATTCACACGCTCGCTGGTGACGATCGATCACGGCGCCCGCGCCATGCTGATCGAGAGCCACGAGGGTCCCTCCGGTGGCGATAATCAAGTCAACGCCGCGCTCGAATTGTTCGCCGGCGATGCCGCGCATGTCGACCACGTCAAGGTGATCGGGGAGGGGGCCGGCGCCCTGCATGTTTCAACGCTCGCCGCGGCGATCGGCGCGCATGGGCGGTTCAACACGTTCAGCTTTATCAACGGCGGTGCGGTGGTGCGCAATCAGCTATTTCTGCGGCTTGACGGCGAAGGCACCGTTGCCGGGATTCGTGGCGCATCGCTACTGCGCAACCATCAGCATGCCGATACGACGCTCGTTGCCGATCATATCGCGCGCGATTGCCAGAGCCGCGAAGTGTTCAAGTCCGTGCTCGACGACGAGGCGCATGGCGTTTTCCAAGGCCGTATCATCGTCCGCCGGCACGCACAAAAAACCGACGCCAAGATGATGACGCAAGCTCTCCTGTTGTCCGAGCGCGCCGAAGCCGACAACAAACCGGAGCTGGAAATCTTTGCGGATGATGTGCAGTGCGGCCATGGCGCGACCGCGGGCGCTTTGGACGATGAGCTAAGATTTTACTTGATGGCGCGTGGCATTCCGCCGGCGGAAGCCGAGGCAATGTTGATTCAGGCTTTCCTCGGCGAAGCGATCGAAGGTATTGAGCATGCCGGCTTGCGCGAGGCTTTGATCGAGAGCGTCGCAGGCTGGCTCAAGGCGCGCGGATAAGTGTGGCAGCCACGCTTCGCGATGCCGCCGCCGGCTCGGAAAGATGGACGTTGAGATCGAGCGAGATGGATCAGGCAACGCTCAGCAGTGCCTATGACGTCAACCGCATCCGGGCGGATTTCCCGATCCTGGCGATGCAGGTTTATGGCAAGCCGCTCGTTTATCTCGATAATGCGGCGTCGGCGCAAAAGCCGAAGGTGGTGCTCGACCGGCTCGACGAGGTCTACACCTCTCAATATGCCAACGTGCATCGCGGGCTTCATTTCCTCGCCAACGAAGCGACCGAGGCCTACGAGAACGCGCGCGAAAAAGTTGCCGCCTTTATCAATGCTAGGCGCAAGGAGGAGGTCGTTTTCACGCGCAATGCCACCGAAGCGATCAATCTCGTCGCCTACACGTTTGGGCGCGAGCGCATCAAAGCCGGCGATGAGATCGTCGTTTCAATTATGGAGCATCACTCCAACATCGTGCCGTAGCACTTTTTGCGCGAACGGCAAGGCGCGGTGATCAAGTGGGCGCCAGTCGACGACGAGGGCAATTTTCTGATCGAGGAATTCGAAAAGCTTCTCACTCCACGCACCAAGCTCGTGGCGATAACGCATATGTCGAACATGCTCGGCACTATGGTCCCGGCGAAGGAGGTCGTCCGCATCGCCCACGTGCGCGGCATTCCGGTGCTCTTTGACGGCGCGCAGGCCGCGGTTCACCTCGATGTCGACGTGCGCGACATCGATTGCGATTTCTATGCCTTTACCGGGCACAAGCTGTACGGGCCGACCGGTATTGGCGTGCTTTACGCCAAATACGAGCATCTTGCCGCCATGCCGCCGTTCAACGGCGGCGGCGAGATGATCCGCGAAGTATTTGAGGATCACGTCACTTACGGCGATCCGCCGCACAAATTCGAAGCTGGCACGCCATCGATCGTTCAGGCGATCGGACTGGGCGCGGCAATCGATTATGTCAATTCGATCGGCAAAGCCCGTATTCGCGCGCATGAGGCTGAGCTCGTGCGCTATGCCCACGATCGCCTGCGCGAGATTAACTCTTTGCGGATTTTTGGCACCGCCAAGAACAAAGGGCCGATCGTCTCATTCGAACTCAAAGGCGCGCATCCGCACGATGTGGCGACGATCATCGATCGCGCCGGCGTCGCGGTGCGGGCCGGGACCCATTGCGTCATGCCGCTCCTGGCCCGATTCGGCGTGACCGCGACCTGCCGCGCGTCGTTTGCCATGTACAACACGCGCGAAGAGGTCGATTGCCTTGCACGGGCGTTACTCAAGGCGCAGAATCTGCTTGGATAGTGCCATGACTGCTCAAATTGAAACGGACGAAACCAAAATCGACGAAACCAAAACTGAAGCCAAGCCCGCCGCTGCGGACTCTGCAGAGCGGCCGTCGGCGATTCCGCCCGACGAAATGGCGCGGCTCACCGATGAGATCGTCGGCGCGTTGAAGACCATCTACGATCCAGAAATCCCGGCCGACATCTACGAGCTCGGCCTGATCTACAAGGTCGACATCGACGACGACCGCATGGTCAATATCGAAATGACTTTGACGACGCCAAATTGCCCATCGGCTGCGGAATTGCCGCAGCAGGTCGAAAACGCAGTCGCGGGGGTGCTTGGCGTGCGCGAAGCCAAGGTCAATATCGTGTGGGATCCACCGTGGGACCCGAGCCGGATGTCGGACGAGGCCCGCGCGGTGTTGAACATGTGGTGATTGCGCGTGAAACCGGCGCGCACTACATATTTAGTGCGAGTCGCTTGCCTTAATTGACAGGATTAGACGCACGGAGGATGTGACAATGGCCATTGCTCGGCCGAAACCTCAGGTGGTCCGGCTCACTGATGCCGCCGCAGAGCGTATCAAGGCGGTCATGGCAAAAGCCGACCGTCCGATTGCCGCTGTGCGCGTCGGCGTGAAAAACGGCGGCTGCGCCGGCATGTCCTACACCATGGAATATGCCGCGAAGATCAATCCGCTGGATGAGGTGGTCGAGGACAAAGGCGTGCGCATCCTGATCGATCCCAAGGCGGTGTTGTTCTTGCTCGGCACCGAAATGGATTACAGGGTCGACAAGCTCTCGGCGCAGTTCGTTTTCAACAATCCCAACCAGACCTCGGCCTGCGGCTGCGGCGAGTTGGTACAACTCGAGCCGGCGGCCGGCGAGGCGCGGTAATTCTCACTGGACCTCGAGAGAGGGCGGCCGCTGGTCGAATCGTTACTGGCGGTTGTGCTTTCACGCGTCGCGCATGATACGCGGACCATCCAGACTTTTTTGAACCGGAGCAGTCGCTAAAAGTAGCAACTGTGCTCTTAGATTTTCACCGGCCGCAACAAAAACGCCGGCAAATGGGAAACGTCCGAATCTTCGTGGCGTGAACGCGACGGGGACGGTGGAGACGGCGGCGTCCGGCGAGGTCTGGCCTCGTCGTTGCGCGCGAACGGGGCCTTGCGACCGGCGTGACGATGGCCGTGCGGTCGTTCGGCGCGCGACGGCGGCTGCGAGGCGCCCGGCGGCGGCTCCATGACCGCAATAGTTTGTCCAATCAATTTTTCGATTGCAGCGACGGCCTTAGCGTCATTTGCTCCCGCGGCAATGGTAATTGCTGTGCCGCTGCGGCCCGCGCGTCCGGTGCGGCCGATCCGGTGCACATAGTCGTCCGGATGAAACGGAACATCGAAATTGTAAATGTGGCTGACGTCAGGAATATCGAGGCCGCGCGCCGCCACGTCGGAAGCGACCAATAACGTCACCTCGCCGTTGCGAAATTTTTCGAGCGCGGCCATGCGCGCCGGCTGGTCCATGTCGCCGTGCAGCGCCTGCACCGAGAATCCGTGGCGCAATAGCGAGCGAAACAGTGTCGCGACATCGCGCTTGCGATTGCAGAAAATGATCGCATTCTTCAAGCCTTCGGCGGAGCGGATCAGCCGCCGCAGGGTGTCCCGCTTTTCGTGCGCCTCGCGGCCCGATTTAACGAGAAGCTGCGTTGTAGTGGCGACGGTCGTCGCCGGCCGGGCGACTTCGACACGGACAGGATTGTGCAGAAACTGCTCTGTGATGCGCCGAATTTCGGGCGGCATGGTTGCGGTAAAAAACAGCGTCTGCCGCGTGAACGGAACGAGTTTGCAGATGCGCTCGATGTCGGGAATGAAGCCCATGTCGAGCATGCGGTCGGCTTCGTCAATCACTAGGAGTTCGACGCCGGTGAGAAGAAGGCGTCCGCGCTCGAAATGGTCCAGCAAGCGCCCCGGTGTCGCGATCAGCACGTCGACGCCGCGCGTCAGTTTGGTGTCCTGGTCGTCAAACGAGACGCCACCGATCAACAGCGCGACGTTGAGCTTGTGATTGATGCCATACTTGGCGAAGCTTTCTTCAACCTGTGCCGCAAGCTCCCGCGTCGGTTCAAGAATCAGCGTGCGTGGCATCCGCGCCCGGGCGCGCCCCTGTTCCAGGAGTGTGAGCATCGGCAGCGTAAAAGCCGCTGTCTTGCCGGTGCCGGTTTGCGCAATGCCCAGCACATCGCGCCGCGCGAGCACGTGGGGAATTGCCTGTTCCTGGATCGGAGTGGGGGCCTTGTAACCAGCCGCGGCGACCGCGGAAACGACTTTTTCGGACAAGCCGAGATTGGAAAACGACATAAACCCTCAAAGGACCGCCGGCAGCACCTTTTCGGCTAAAAGCGAAAATACGCGCCCGGCGATCGAATCTGCCCTACGTAGCGTGCCCGCAAGATAAGATCGATTGGGTGAAAGTCAACCTGAAAGCCCCAGCTGCAATGCAACAAGTTATCGGATTGCTTCACTTTTTCTGACCGCCCGGTAATCTGCAGCTTCCCTCACAGTAAGTTCCCTTAGGGACATTCCAATCATGCCAGACGCCTTGCCGGTCGTGCTCGTTCCCGGATTGACGTGTTCGGCGCGGCTTTATGCCGAGCAGATTCCAGCGCTGTGGCGTTTCGGCCCAGTAATTGTCGCCGACCATACCCGAGACGACAGTATGGCCAGCATCGCGCGACGTATTTTGGCCGGCGCGCCGCCGCGTTTTGCCCTCGCCGGTCTGTCGATGGGCGGTTACATTGCCTTCGAAATCATGCGCCAGGCGCCGCAACGGGTCGCCAGGCTCGCACTCCTGGATACCGGCGCGCGCGCCGAAACGCCCGAGCAAACCGAGCGGCGCAAAGTAGTCATCGCGCTCGCGAAAAGTGGTCGCTACGCCGAAGTTCCTGATATCGCTTTTCCGATCTACGTCCACCGCAATCGCCTTAACGATGCAGACCTGAAGCGGACGGTGCGCATGATGGCCGAGGAGACTGGCGTCGATGCGTTTCTGCGCCAGCAGCAGGCGATCATGAGCCGGCCGGATTCGCGACCTGGCTTTAGTTCGATCAAATGCCTAACGCTGGTGCTTGTCGGCGACGGCGACGAGGCGACGCCGCCTGAACTTGCGCGCGAGATTGCCGGCGCGATCACCGGCGCGCGGCTCGTCATGATCGCTGATTGCGGGCACCTATCCACACTCGAACAGCCGGAGAAAGTCACTGCCGCCCTAGTTGACTGGATGAAGTGGTGAGTGAAGCGGAACACACGCCTTTCTGGGGATGTTCTGTAATCCCGATTGCAAAAGCTTAAGACCGATGGAGAATGCCCGATGAGTTTTGTTTCGCGTCGCCTAATCCTTTGCGCCGCTGCGGCGCTCGTCGCAGCGTCAAGGTTGACTGGGCCGGCATGCGCGCAAAGCGATTATCCAAGTCGACCGGTGCGACTGGTGGTGGGATTCGCCGCTGGCGGCGGTAACGATATTTTTGCGCGGCTGGTCGGCGCGAAGCTTTCAGAAATTCTCGGCGAACCGGTCGTCGTCGAGAACCGGCCTGGCGCTGGGGGACGGCTCGCGGCGGAATATGTCTCCAACCAGCTGGCCGATGGTTACACGCTATTGGTCGGCGCCAGCGGGCAGATGTCCATCGCCGCCGCGATCTATCCGGATCTGAAATATCACCCGACCAAGACGCTCACGCCCCTCGCCATGATGGGGAGCTTTCCGCTGATTATGGTCATCAGCCCGGACAATCCGTCACGCGACGTGAAAGAATTGGTGGAATGGGCCAAGCAGCATCCTGACAAGGCGAATTATCCCAGCACCTCGCCGGCATTTACGATCGCAATGGAGCAGCTGAAGTTGAAATCCGGCATGCCGGCGGTGATGATCCCGTACAAGAGCAGCAATGAAATGATCCTTAGCGTGATCGACGGCCAGACCATGACCGCGATCGCCGACCCGCCGCCGACAGTGCCGCAGGCCAAGGGCGGCAAGGTCAAGGCACTGGCCGTCACCGGCGCCGAACGTTTGGGCGAGTTGCCAGATGTGCCGAGCATGGCCGAAGCCGGCTATCCCGGTGTCGATGTCCATCTGTGGAGCGGAATTTTCGCACCGGCGGCGACCTCGGCGGCAATCACCGCCAAATTGGAAAAGGCGTTGAGCGATTCGATCCGCGATCCCGGCGTATCGGCCAAACTGAGAAATCTCGCGATTACGCCGGGTGGCGGTCCGGCTGCCGATTTCCGGCACATGATTGATGACGACATCGTCAAGTTCCGCGATATTGTAAAGGCCGCAGATCTGCATTTCGAGGAATGATCCTCTCGGGGCATGCGATGAAAACTGTTGCTGTAGCGCTCATGACTGCGGTCCTGCTGGCCGTCCCGCTGTGGGCTCCGTCGGCGAAAGCAAGCGACATCGACTTGTCGGCGTGGAGCTGCAAACAGTTCCAGTCCGCGAGCAAGGAGGACGTGGCCCTCATTCTCGCCTGGCTCGACGGCTATTATCGTGCCGAGGACGATCCCCCGATCGTCAACACAAACCAATTGGCCGCCAACGCCAAGAAGCTTGATGCCTATTGCGCCACACACCCCGACGTGAGGCTGATGACGGCCGCGGATACACTCTTCGAGAAAGAGTGAGCTGAGCGGCACAAAGCGACGGGAATTGCTGCAAAATATTAGCCCCTCAATCTTGCCGCCTTTACAGTCCGAAATGACCGCGGGTGCATCTTCATCACGGCAGGGGGCGAATGCACAAAAGCTGGCGGTTTCTTCTTTGGCTCGGCGTGGTGGCTATTGGCGCCGCCATTTGGCTCGCGTGGTGGGCGACGTTGGGGTTTCCCAGCCCGATCTGTCCGCAGGGAGGCGCCGAGGATCATTGTTTGAGCTACGATCAAATCCAGGCATGGACCACTCTGATTTCCGATTCCGCTTGGAACGTTGCCGAATTTGCCAATGACTGGGCGGCGCTGATCGCCGCAATCTTCGCCGCCGTTCTGGCGATCTTCGCGTTTCGCTTGTGGCGGTCCACCGACAAACTATGGAGCGTCACCAACAAGACGCTCGAACACGCCGAGCAGACGACGAGAAAGCAACTGCGCGCCTATCTTGCCGTCGAGCCGCTCGGCATAACTGAATATATAGGCCACAACTATTTGATTGGTCATTTCCAGATATGCAGCTTTGGCAAAACTCCGGCACGGAATGTCTCGATCTACTCAACGATTGGATTGGATGCAGATGGTGCAAGAAGCGATTTCCCGATTGGAACGCCGCGCATCTCATCTACTGTTTTGCAGCCGGGAGCAAAAATGGAGTTCAGTTCCCCTGACGGCTGGCCCATTCCCGCCGATCAAATCGATGCCAGTGGACCTTTAAAGCTAAATGGTTTTCTGTATGTCTGGGGGGAGGTGCTCTACACCGACGACTTTAATACAATCGGCTGGACCGCGTTCTGCCACCGCTATCCTTGCGACATGTTCGGAATGACAGAGGATCAGGAAACAAAAAGCAGCCGTACATCTAACCGCAGCATTGATCGCAAATTTGCCCGCTACCACGAGGACGCAGGCAACGATGCGGGATAGGGCCGCAAAGCAATTCGGAGACGAGCCGTTTGCCAAATGTTTTTAGGACGCGACAGTACTGAAAGAAGCCACGAACTCGTGGCTCATTCGATGACTTCGTCGGCGCCGACAAGAAGCGATTGCGGCACCTTGAGGCCGAGAGCGTTAGCGGTCTTCAGATTGATAACTAGGTCGTATTTCGTAGGCTGCATGACGGGCATGTCGGACGGATTTCCCCCTTTGACGATCCGCGCGGCGTAGACACCCACTTGGCGATACGTGTCCGTGAGGCTCGGGCCGTAGCTAATGAGCCCGCCTTCGAGGGCATAATCTCGGAATTGGTAGATACCAGGCAAACGGTGCTCGGCGGCGAAAGCAAGGATTCGGTTGCGGCGTGAATCGAAAAATGGATCAGACGCCACCACCAGCCCGCCAATGTTTTTTTGCAATAAGGCGCTTAGAGCAGTTTCCAGTTCGGCGTCATTGCTGGCCTCTGCGATAGAGATGACCCGACCAATTTTTGTTGCCGCCGCTTCGAGGTAGCGCGCCTGGCCTATGGCAGGTGGATATTTTGGATTGACCAGCACGCCGAGAACAGAGGGCCCAGGTACGATTTCGCTCATGAAGTCCAGACGTTTTGCATCCAACTCACCAGTGCTGAACACGATACACCCGGTTGCGTTGCCGCCTGGCCGGTTGATGCTCTGCACCAGGCCGGCTTCGACTGGATCGCCGCTAATCGTGAAAACGATTGGAACCTGCGATGCCGCTGCCTTGGCGGCGCGCGCTGACGCATCGCCGCCGACTGCTACCAAGACGTTGACATGACGCTCTGCTAGCTCTCCGGCTAATGCCGGCAACAGCGCGTAGTCGCCGCGCGCCCAGCGATATTCGATGCTAATATTGTCGCCTTCAACAAAACTCGCTTCCTCCTTGAGGCCTTTTTGAAAGGCCCGCAGCAGATTCGCGGAATCCTCAGGGGAACGTGCACTCATAAACCCGATGACAGGCTGTAATGCCTGCTGCGCGCGCACCACATATGGCCACGCAACCGCCGCGCCCACACCTGCAATGAATTCCCGTCGCCTCATAAAGGCTCTCCTCATCGAGTGCCATACACTATCAAATCAAAGAAAGTTGCTGGGTATCGCTTGTCACTTGGTATGTTCGCGGGCGACCAACCCGCTTGGAATTGCGTAAGGCGGGCAGGGGACGTCTCTTATACGTCCAGCGCCGCCTCGTCGGCAAATTCGGCGCGCTCCTGGATGAATTCGAAACGCGCCTCGGCCTTGGTGCCCATCAAGCGCTCGACAGACTTTTCCGTGTCCTTGCGGTCGTCCGCGACCAGCACGACGCGAAGGAGCGTCCGCTTTCTTGGGTCCATGGTGGTCTCTTTGAGCTGCGCCGCCATCATCTCGCCAAGTCCTTTGAAGCGGCTGACCTCCACCTTGGCATTGGCGTGGAACTCCTTCTTCAGGATCTCGTCGCGGTGCCTGTCGTCGCGGGCATAAAGAACTTTGCCGCCATGGGACAGCCGATAGAGCGGCGGCACGGCGAGATAAAGATGGCCCTTGTCGATGAGCTGCGGCATTTGCCGGTAGAAGAACGTGATCAGTAGCGAAGCAATATGGGCGCCGTCGACATCGGCATCCGTCATGATGATGACGCGGCCGTAGCGCAGATCCTCGTCGCGATAATGCACGCCGGTGCCGCAGCCGAGTGCCTGAACGAGATCGGCAAGCTGCTGGTTCTGCGCCAGCTTATCCTTGCCGGCGGAAGCAACATTGAGGATTTTGCCGCGCAGCGGCAGTATCGCCTGTGAGGCGCGATCGCGCGCCTGTTTAGCCGAGCCGCCGGCGCTGTCGCCCTCGACCACGAACAGTTCGGCGCCGTCGACGGCGGTATTGGTGCAATCGGCGAGCTTGCCGGGCAGGCGCAGCTTGCGCACCGCGGATTTGCGCGCGATGTCCTTTTCCTGGCGTCGTCGGACGCGCTCTTCGGCGCGTTCGACGACGAAATCGAGAAGTTTGTTGGCGGCAGTCGGATGTCCGGCGAGCCAGTGGTCGAACGGGTCTTTGATCGCTTGCTCGACCAAGCGTTGGGCTTCGGCGGTGGCCAGCCGATCCTTGGTCTGCCCCTGGAATTCCGGTTCGCGGATGAACACTGAAAGCAAGGCGCCGGCGCCGACCATGACGTCGTCGCTGGTGATGGCGGCGGCGCGTTTGCCTTGCCCGATGCGATCGGCATGATCCTTCAGTCCGCGCGTGAGTGCCGCGCGCAGTCCGGATTCGTGTGTGCCGCCATCCGGCGTCGGGATGGTGTTGCAGTACGAGTTAAGAAAGCCATCGGCGTCTGCGGTCCACCCGACCGCCCATTGCACCGCGCCGTGCGCGCCGATCTTACCCGCGCTGCCGGTGAAAATGTCGGGATGGACCAGCGTCGCGCTGGCGAGCGTTTCGGACAGATAGTCCTTCAAGCCATCGGCGAAATGAAACGTCGCCTGTTCCGGCACATCTTCCGTGCCGCGAAGAAGCTCCTTGGCGCAAGCCCAGCGGATTTCCACTCCGCCGAACAAATAAGCTTTGGAGCGTGTCATCTTGAATACGCGCTCCGGCCGGAAGTGCGCTTTGGGCCCGAAAATCTCCGGATCGGGCCGGAAGCGCACTTTGGTGCCGCGCCGGTTCGGTGCCTTGCCGGCATCCTGCAATTTGGTTTTCGGTTTGCCGCGCTCGAACGCCATCCGATAAAGCCGCTGGCCGCGCGCGACCTCGACTTCCATGCGTTCCGAGAGCGCGTTGGCGACGGAGACGCCGACGCCATGCAAGCCGCCAGAGGTCTCGTAGACCTTAGAATCGAATTTGCCGCCCGCGTGCAGCGTGCACATGATGACTTCGAGCGCCGACTTGTTCTTAAACTTTGGGTGCGGATCGACCGGAATGCCGCGGCCGTTATCGGTGACGGTCACGAAACCATCCACCGCCATTTCGACCTCGATCCAATCGGCATGACCGGCGAGCGCCTCATCCATCGCATTGTCAATGACTTCCGCGAACAGATGATGCAGCGCCTTTTCGTCGGTGCCGCCGATATACATTCCCGGCCGCCGGCGCACCGGCTCGAGCCCCTCCAGAACCTCGATGTGTTTGGCGGTATAGCCAGCATCGCCCGCCGGCGCGCGCGAAGAGCCGCTGCGCGCGCTATCGCGGCGCGCCCCCGGCGCGTCGGCGAACAGGTCCGGTATTTTTGAGGATTTTGCGGTCTTTCCCACGGCTCGTCCTAGCTGGATGTGGCGCCTCGTGCCGCCGGGTGCAATGGCAGATCAGAGCGAAACAAGCAGCGAATCAGCCCCAAGCGTAAGCACAACTATGCCACCGGCGCGGCAAAAGCATGAGCACCAAACCTGGGCACCAAACCTGGACACCAAAATAGGCGCCAAATTTGGGCGTTAGTCGTGAGCGCCTTGACGCTTAGCGAATTGACTGCTGGGCGCTAGCGGCCTATATCGCCGGCCCATGAATAGGTCATTTGCCGCCGCAATGTCTTGTAAGCGCCACCGCCAGCCCTGGCGCCGAGCGCGTATGCGCGGCCGCGCCTAACCTTTCCGTCGTGCCGCCCGGTCCGCGGCACTTTCTCTGACAAGCTCTGACAAGCTTCCGCGGATTCGGCCTGGCGTTCTCTAACAGCGCAAGGTTGATTTTAAGGATTCGACTTATGTCTGCGACAGGCAGTTCGGCCAAAGCCAAGATCGGCATACTCGGCGCCTCCGGCTATACCGGTGCCGAACTCGTTCGTTTATTGCTGCGCCATCCTCATGCCGAAATCGTGCTGCTAACGGCCGAGCGCCGCGCCGGCAAAACCATGGCGGAGGTGTTCGCACAATTTGCGCCTTTTACCCTGCCGACGCTCAGTGCCATCGAGGAGGCCGATTGGCAAAAGCGCGGGCCGGACGTCGCGTTCTGCGCGCTGCCGCACGGCACGACGCAGAAGGTGATCAAGGATTTGCTGGCGCGCGCGCCACACACCAGGGTGGTCGACTTGTCGGCCGATTTTCGCTTGGCGGATCCGGCCGCTTATGCGCGCTGGTACGGTCACGCCCATGCCGCGCCTGAACTGCAAAAAGAGGCCGTCTATGGTCTCACAGAGATTTACCGAGACAAAATCAAGGGCGCGCGGCTCGTCGCCAACCCGGGCTGCTATACGACCTGCGCCGAACTGCCGCTGATTCCGCTTCTCAAAACCAAAGCTATTGACCCGGACGAGATCGTCATCGACGCGAAATCCGGCATGACCGGAGCCGGCCGGACAGCGCGCGAGGACATGGTATTCGCGGAAGTATCCGAAGGCTTTCATGCTTACGGCGTTGGCCATCATCGTCACATGGCCGAGCTTGATCAGGAGTTTTCTCGCGCCGCGGGCCGGGAGGTCATCGTCAGCTTCACGCCACATCTGGTGCCAATGAACCGCGGCATCCTGGCGACGATCTATGTACGCGGCGCCAAGGCTGCACCACAGGATATTCACGCGATACTGGCGAAGAGTTATGCGCGCGAACCATTCGTTCACATCTTGCCGTTCGGCACAACGCCGCAAACACGGCACGTCCGCGGCTCCAACATGACCTTCATCGGCGTTGCGGCTGATCGCATTCCCGGCCGGGCCATCATCGTTTCCGCGCTCGACAATCTGACCAAAGGCGCTTCGGGCCAGGCGGTGCAGAACATGAATGTCATGCTCGGCCTGCCGGAAACCATGGGTCTCGACCAGGTTGCTTTGTTTCCTTAAGCGACGGACACAATTTCCAGATCTGGTGGCGAAATTCAGATCAGTTTGAAGATCGCCAGCACCAACAGGGCCTGCGCCACGAAACCGGCGGCAAAGGACAGCGTGCGCAACACCGGGATTCCGAGCGTGTAGACCACCACATGCGTCAACCGCGACCAGAAATATAGCGCGCAAGCAAATGCGGTCATGGTCGTTGTGATGCTCAGCGCCCGCGCTGTCAAAACAAGAGGCGCGAAAATGACCAGGTTTTCCACGGCATTGACATGCGCGGCCATCAGCCGGCCTGCCCATAGCGATTGCGTCTTGTCGCTCGGGCTTGGATTGGCCATCGCGCCCATGAGCCCGCGCACCATGATGCGGTCGAGAATGTAAGGGACCCAGAACAGTCATCGCTACCGTGAGCACGAGCCAGAATAATTCACTGGACATGGTTGTCTCCCCCAATGATCCGCGAAGTACATCGACTGAGCTAGCGCAGCGTACCGCCCATCTGCACCGAGGTCACGACTCCGTTGTGCAGCAGAACATATCGTCCCTTGCCATAGACATAGCGTTCCGAAACTCCTCGCACCGTCTCACGATGATCGACGTGGCTTGGGTCACCCCAGCAAGTGGCGCGAACTTGTTTCGCCGTCATACCAACGCGCGGATTGCCGCGACGCTTACAGTCCGCTGCCGCCTTCTCCAGGTCGACTTCTGTTGTTTCTACTGCGAAGCTGGAGGCGTTTACATACCCTGTCCGGCCATCAGCCAATTTGACGTGGTAATAAGGATTACCGAACATACCTTCCTCAATTCCATCCGGTTGCAGCTTTGTGGTTACTGCAACGAGAGTACATTCGCCCTCTGGGTTGCTCGCCGGTTTCGTGCACAAAAACACAGGGATTCGGACCCATAAATCTTTTCCGATTTCCGGCTCGTACTGCGCCTTTTCACGAAGAAATTTTTCGTGGTCGTAGGACGCGATAATCGCTTTCGAGTCCTTGGCGCAGCCGCTGATCACCGCAAACGCGATGGCGCTGAAAATCAAATGCGTCCTCAAATCAGTCTCCCAGCTGCGTTGAAAGTACACGCAGCTGCAACGGCTGGTCGAGTGAATGATATTCAACGAACGGGCATCGCCTTTGCGCGCAAGCTTAGCGAAAGCGCGATTTAATCGCGGACCTTCACGTAGTTTCCCGGGGCGTCCTCGATCGCTTTGAGTGCGCCGCTGCCGGGAATGCGCGCTGGGACTTCGGTCGGATTTTGCTTGGTGATCCAAACGAGCCAATCTCGCCACCACGAACCGGGGTGCTCCTTGGCCTTGGCCAGCCAGCCGTCGATGTCTGCGTTGCGGGGCTTGGGCCCCGTCCAATATTGATATTTGTTCTTCGCCGGCGGGTTGATCACACCGGCGATATGGCCGGAGCCGGCGACGACGAATCTGACATCGCCGCCGAAAAACTTTGAGCTAAACATCGCCGATTTGGCCGGTGCAATGTGATCCTCACGCGTCGCCAGATTGTAAATCGGGATCTTGATCGCTTTCAGGTCGATCGGCGTTTCGCCGAGCATCATTTTGCCCTTGGCAAGCTTGTTATCGAGATAACAGTTGCGCAGATAGAACGAATGATTGGCTGCGGGCATGCGTGTGGCGTCGGAATTCCAATACAATAGATCGAACGGGAAGGGGGCTTTTCCCTTCAGGTAATTGTTGATGACGTAAGGCCACAGCAGATCGTTTGATCGCAGCATGTTGAAAACGGTGGCCATCGAACGGCTGTCGAGATAACCCCGCTCGGACATTCTTTTTTCAAGAGCGGCAACCTGCTCCTCGTCGACGAAAACTTTCAGGTCGCCGGCATAGGTGAAATCAACCTGCGCGGCGAATAGGGTCGACGAGACTATACGTTCGTCGCCGCGCGCCGCCATGGCCGCGAGCGCGATCGCGAGCAAAGTGCCGCCGACGCAATAGCCGATGGCGTGGACCTTGTCTTCACCCGTCACCTGTTTGATCGCGTCCAGCGCCGCAAGCGGTCCTTCGCGTACGTAGTCGTCGAATGTCTTCTGCGCGAGCCGCTCGTCTGGATTGACCCACGAAATACAAAACACGGTGAGCCCCTGATCCACACACCATTTGATGAACGATTTTTCCGGCGTCAAATCGAGCACGTAAAATTTATTGATCCAGGGCGGCACGATCAGCACTGGACGCTTGAGCACGGTCTCGGTCGAGGGCGCATATTGAATGAGCTGCATCAACTCGTTCTGGAAAATCACCTTGCCGGGCGTGATCGCCAAATTGCGTCCGACCTCGAACATCGAGGAATCCGACTGGCGGATTTTCAAATGCCCACCGCCGCTTTGGATGTCTTCGGCGAGCATATGCATGCCGCGCACAAGGTTGTCGGCGTTGGAGGTGAGCGTCTCGCGAAGAAGCTCGGGATTAGTCAGGACGAAATTAGTGGGCGCCACCGCGTTGGTGATCTGCCGCACATAGAATTCCGCCTTCTGCCTGGTATGCGGATCGAGATTGGCGGCATCTGTGACCAGCTTGTCCGCCCATCGCGCGGTCAAAAGGTAAGCCTGTTTCAAAAAATCGAAGTATTGGTTTTGCGACCACTCCGGATCGCTGAAACGCTTATCGCTCGGAGACGGCGCAGCCACTGGCGCCACCGTTTCTCCGGCAAGCCGCTTCACGGCGGAAGCCCACAGATCGAGATAGGCCTTGCCGAGGCTCGTCTGTAATTCGACGGTGCGTTGCGGATCGGACAGCCAATATTCGGCGACCTGGCCAAGCGTCTTGACGACTTCGGTGATCTCATCGGCGAGTTCATTGTCGTCGCGGCCTTGCTCGCGCGGCTTGAGGTAGGCAGCAAGCGCCCGCCCGCCCTCCTCAACCAGGCGCGCCAGATTGTGCGAGAACGCCTCAATATCCACCGTCCCAAAATTGATTGGGATCGGCGCCGGCGCTTGCTGTTTCTCCGGCTCCTTGGCGGACGGTCCTTGGTTTGCCAGCCGCTGCTGCGCCGTTTCCTCTGATGGAGCCCGCACGTGCGTTTCCTCGGTGGCCGCGCGATTCGGCGGCCCTTTTGGCAGAAATGGCCTGCTCACCGCTGGTCCACAAGTGTGTCTTCCACGGAGCTGGCCCGCCGGCTGTTGCTGTCTACAGCGACCGGTCCCGCTTTGGACATAATAGCATCTTAGCTTGACAGCTCGTGCGAGCTCTGAGTTGATGATCCTAAATTGTTGGGGCGGCAAGCATTTCTACGGTGAGGCGGCTTGCTGGGGCAGCGAGCCGGCCATTCAATGACAGCCAGTCAGTAGAGGTTTTTCGGAGACAGGCAGTGCGCAGCGCAATCTTGATCACGCGCTTGCTGGCGAGCTTTGCCGCCCGCTGCCTCGCCTCTGCGCTTATGGTGGTCGCGGCCGCGATGATCCTGTGCACCTGCTCGCCGGGCGCCGACTATCCGACACCGTTCCCGGCAGTCAACAATATGCCGCCGCCACGGTCCGACACGCCGCTTGATGCCAACCAGGTCCAGCAGGCGACCGAGGATCTGATCAGCGCGCGGGACCGCTTAAGCACCGAAGCGCAAGGCAGCCAGAACAAGAGCGCGTCCAAGCCGCCAGCCAAGACAGCGGCGAAGACATCGGCCAAGCCGGCGCCGTCCGCCGCGGCGAAAAACCAACCGGCGAGCTTAACGCCGGCGAGTGCCCGCCAGCCGCTTAAGAGTGACACTGGCGAGGCGGCTGACGCTGAAACCAAGTGATAATGGTCCGCGCATAGTGTAGTGAGATTGGTTCATCGGAGAGGACGCGCCGAGTTTGTCCATGGAAGAGTTTTATCGCATTCGCCGGCTGCCGCCTTATGTATTCGAGCAGGTCAACCGCGCCAAAGCGGCGGCGCGCAACGGTGGCGCCGACATCATCGACCTCGGCATGGGCAATCCTGACCTACCGACGCCGGCGCACGTCGTCGAGAAACTGAAAGAGACAGTCGGTAAGCCGCGCACCGACCGCTATTCGGCGTCTCGCGGCATTCCCGGCCTGCGCCGTGCCCAAGCCGCTTATTACGCGCGCCGCTTCGCCGTGAAGCTCAATCCGGAAACCCAAGTCATCACCACGCTGGGCTCGAAGGAAGGGTTCGCCAACGTGGCGCAGGCGATCACGGCGCCCGGCGATATCATCGTCGTTCCCAATCCGACCTATCCGATTCACGTCTTCGGTTTCTTGATGGCTGGCGGTGCTATTCGTTCGGTCCCGGTCGAGGCCAACGACGCGTTTTTCGGAGCGCTCGAGCGCGCTGTCCTGTTCTCAATTCCGCGCCCGATTGCGGTGGTGGTGTGCTATCCGTCCAATCCAACCGCCTGTGTCGCGACGCTCGACTTCTATCGCGAGCTTGTCGCCTTCGCGAAAAAGCATTCGCTGTTGGTCTTGTCGGATCTGGCCTATGCGGAGGTCTATTTCGACAATAATCCGCCGCCTTCGCTGCTCCAGGTTCCCGGCGCCATCGATGTCGCTGTGGAATTCACCTCGATGTCCAAGACCTATTCGATGCCCGGATGGCGCATCGGCTTTGCGGTCGGCAACGAGCGCATCATCGCCGCGCTCGGACGGGTGAAGTCCTATCTCGATTATGGCGCTTTCACACCGGTCCAAGTGGCGGCGACGGCTGCGCTCAACGGTGCGGATGCTTGTATCCACGAGATGCGCGCCACGTATCGCCGCCGCCGCGATGCGCTCGTGGAATCGTTTTGCCGAGCAGGCTGGCAGGTGCCGGCGCCCGCGGCCTCGATGTTCGCATGGGCGCCGATACCCGAACCATTCCGTACGCTCGGCAGCGTCGAGTTCTCAACGCTCCTCGTCGAGAAGGCCGGCGTCGCCGTATCGCCTGGCGCGGGCTTTGGCGAACACGGGGAAGGCCACGTGCGCATCGCGCTCGTGGAAAACGAACAGCGCATTCGCCAGGCAGCCCGCAATATCCGGCGGTTTCTTGAAACCGGGCCGGAAATGCTGCACAACGTCGTTCCGCTGGCGACGCGGCGCTAGGATTCCCCTGGCCGCGTCATTTTTGCATCCAATCCGGGCGACGCGCTATGGCTGAGCCGCTCAAAGTCGGTCTTGCCGGACTCGGCACGGTCGGCAGTGCCGTCGTGCAGCTGTTGGAACGCGGCCGCGACAAGCTGATTGCGCGCTGCGGTCGCAATATCGAAGTCGTCGCCGTTAGCGCACGATCGCGCAGCAAAAAACGCGGCTTTGATGCCGGCAAATTTCGCTGGGTCAGCGATCCGGCGGCGCTGGCACGCGATGCTGAAATCGACGTGCTCGTTGAGGTCGTCGGCGGAGCCGCCGGCGCAGCCAAGCTCGCCGTCGAAACCGCATTGACCGCGGGCAAACCCGTGGTTACCGCTAACAAGGCCTTGCTTGCCGCGCATGGGCAGCGACTCGCCGCGCTCGCCGAACGCCATAGTGTGGCGCTCAATTTCGAAGCGTCGGTCGCCGGCGGGATTCCGATCGTCAAGACGCTGCGCGAGGGGCTCAACGGCGCCACATTCACGCGCATCTACGGCATCCTCAACGGCACCTGCAATTACATTCTCACCCGCATGGAGCAAGATCGGCGGGACTTTGCCGATTGTCTGAAGGAAGCGCAGCGGCTTGGTTATGCCGAGGCCGATCCGAGCTTCGACATCGAGGGCCATGACACCGCGCAAAAGCTCGCCATTCTCGCAAGCCTAGCCTTCGGCACCAAGATTGATCCGCAGGCAGTCTATAGCGAGGGTATCGCCTCGATCACGCCGGCGGATCTCAATGCCGCGGCCGAGCTTGGCTATCGCGTCAAGCTTTTGGGCGTCGCGGTGAAAACCGACGAAGGCATCGAACAGCGCGTGCATCCGACCATGGTGCCGAAGGAATCCGCGATCGCGCAGGTCATGGGGGTCACCAATGCGGTCACCATCGACGCCGACGGGATTGCGCCGATCACGCTGGTAGGTCCCGGCGCTGGCGGCGAAGCCACCGCTTCGGCGATCATTGCCGATCTCGCCGACATTGCTCGAGGCGTGCGCACCCCGCCATTCGGCCGGCCAGCGGCGCGCATGACGGCGGTGCGGAAGGCACCGATGCAGCATCACGAAGGCGGCTATTACATTCGCCTCTTGGCCCGCGACCGGCCAGGCACCGCGGCCACGATCGCGCGGCGCTTGGCGCAACAAAAGATTTCGCTGGAATCAATTGTGCAGCGCCACGAGGCCGGATCGCGTGGCGCTGCACAATCCGGGCGCTCCGGCGAAACCGTGCCGGTCATCTTGATCACCTACGCTACGAGCGAAGACGCCGTCCACAAGGCCCTTGCCGCGGTACGCCGGGATCGGGTTGTGTATGGACGACCGCAGGTGATTCGCATCGAGCGCGCGTGATGCGGGCGGCCCCCCGCGGGAGCTGTTCGCACTGGAGATCACCTCATGTTGTCGAAGCCGGCCGGTCAGCACTCAGGCCTTGAGCGCGTGCTGTCGCTCGAAATCGTGCGGGTGACGGAGCGCGCGGCGGTCGCCGCCGCGCGGCTGCGCGGCCGCGGCGCCGAGAAGAAATCCGATCAGGCAGCCGTGGACGCCATGCGCCGCGAACTGAGCGGGCTTGCCGTCAACGGGACGGTTGTCATCGGCGAAGGCGAGATGGATGAGGCGCCGATGCTGTTCATTGGCGAGAAGGTCGGCACCGGATTGGGTCCGAACGTCTATATCGCCGTCGATCCGCTGGAGGGCACGACGCTGTGCGCCAAGAATATGCCGGGAGCCATCGGCACGCTGACTATGGCGCAGGAGGGCACGCTTTTGCATGCGCCCGATATCTATATGGACAAGATCGCGGTTGGCCCGGGCTATCCGAAAAATATTGTCGATCTCGATGCGCCCGCCGAAGACAACATTGTCAACCTCGCCAAGGCCAAGGGCGTGAAGCCGGAGACGATCACCGCCATGATTCTTGACCGCCCGCGCCATGCCGATTTGATCGCCTCCGTGCGCAAGGCCGGCGCGGCGGTGAGTCTGATTACCGACGGCGACGTTGCGGGCGTCATCCATACAACCGATCCGGAGAAAACTGGCATCGACATTTACATTGGTATCGGCGGCGCGCCGGAGGGCGTGTTGGCGGCGGCAGCTCTGCGCTGCATCGGCGGCCAGATGCAAACCCGGCTGGTGCTCGACACTGAGGAAAAGCGTAATCGCGCCAGCAAAATGGGCATCAAGGATCCGCGCCGGAAATATCAGATCGAGGACATGGTGAGAGGCGAGTGCCTGTTCGCGGCGACAGGTGTTACTGACGGTCCCATGTTACGCGGCGTGCAGTTCGGCAGGGATATGATCGAGACTGAAACCGTGGTCATGTGCTCGACCAGCGGGACCATCCGGTGGATCAGGGCCGAGCACCAACTGGTGGATAAATTCAAATAACTCAATTTGCGCCGACGCCCATCATCGCCGTATCGGCGATGGGGATCATTGGGGAAAACGCGTTTTGACCCCGATTCACTGAATCAGATAGCGTCGTGCCGGCCGCATCGCGGCGCGGGAATCGCGCAAATGTCCAAAAAACCTTTATTTCTCGGCGTCGAGACTTCGGCGACCGGCCGTGTTTGGCACGACCGGCTCGACGAACGCGGCGCGGCACGGGCGTTGGCGATCGCGCAGCGACATGCGCTGCCCGAACTGCTCGCCCGCATCATCGCCGGTCGCGATATCGACGCCGATGCGGTGGATGTATTCCTTGATCCGACCATCAAGCGAGCGCTGCCTGATCCGTACGTTCTCACCGCCATGAAAGGAGCGGCCGAGCGAGTCGCGGATGCAGTGGTCCGCGGTGAAAACGTCGCGATTTTCGGCGACTACGACGTGGACGGCGCGACTTCGGCTGCATTGCTTGGCCGTTTTCTGCGCCGCTGCGGTATCGAGCCGATTGTCTATATTCCCGATCGCTTATTCGAAGGCTACGGGCCGAACGTCGAAGCCGTGCGCGCACTGGCCGATCGTGGCGCCACGCTGCTCGTTTGCGTCGATTGCGGCACGACCAGCAGCGAAGCTTTGCTCGAAGCAAAAAAGCGCGGCTTTGACGTGGTCGTTATCGACCACCATCAGGCCGACGAAGAGCTGCCGCCGGCGCTCGCGATCGTCAATCCAAACCGGCGCGACGATCTCTCGGGATTAGGCCATCTCGCCGCGGTCGGGCTCACCTTCATGACAATCGTCGCAGTGAATCGAGTGTTGCGGGAGCGGGGGTTTTGGCACGCCGAGCGACCCGAGCCGGGTCTGCTGGCATTCCTAGATGACGTCGCGCTCGGCACGGTTGCGGACGTGGTGCCGCTTGTTGGACTCAATCGCGCATTTGTCGCCAAAGGACTGATCGCGCTGCGCCGCCGCGAGCGGCCTGGATATGTCAGCCTGATGGACGTGGCGCGGCTTTCCGGCCCGCCGGAGGCGTGGCATCTCGGGTTCCTGCTTGCACCGCGGATCAATGCCGGCGGTCGCATTGGCCGCGCCGATTTGGGCGTGCGGCTCTTGCTCGAGAACGATCCGATCGAGGCCGCCAAAATTGCCGCCGAACTTGATCGGCTCAATCGCGAACGCCAGGCTATCGAGCAGGAAATGCTGGCGCAGGCGGAGGCCGAAGCGGACGCAGCGCTTGGGCTCGAGGACAAAGGCGCAGTCGTCGTCACTGCCGCGGAGGGATGGCACCCCGGAATTGTCGGCCTTGTCGCCGCGCGCTTGAAAGAGAAGCTCAGTCGCCCCGCTTTTGCCATCGCGCTCGAGCCCGGCGGGATTGGTACGGGGTCGGGCCGTTCGATTCCGGGTGTCGATATCGGCCGCGCTGTGCGGCGCGCCGTGGCCGGGGGCCTCTTGGTAAAAGGCGGTGGGCACGCGATGGCCGCAGGCGTAACACTACGCAAGACCGCGCTGGCGGAGTTGCGCGCCTATCTTGAGGCGACACTTGCGGTCGATGTTGAAAAGGCGCGGCGCGCCAACGGCCTGTTGATCGATGGCGCGGTCACCGCGGCCGCAGCCGATGGCGATCTTGTCGCCACGATTGGGCGCGCGGGACCGTTCGGTTCCGGTAATCCAGAGCCGATCATTGCGCTGCCAGCGCATACTGTTACCTACGTCGAAGAAGTGGGCCAGGCGCATGTACGCGTGCGGTTAAGATCGGGCGACGGCGCTGCAGTCAATGCGATCGCGTTCCGTGCTGCTGGACAAAAACTCGGCATTGCGCTGCGCAACAGCCGCGGCCGGCAGGTTCACGCCGCCGGGTGTTTTGCGCTCGACCGCTGGCAGGGTGAGGAGCGCGTGCAGTTCAAACTGACCGACATTGCGCCGGCGGAGCCCTTTGCGGCGCCATAGGGTTGCCTTCATACCAGGTCGCGGGCTCTGGCAGACCAAGTCCTGGCACGGGTCGCACAGAGCGGCTATCAGGATGCGGGCACTTAGCGGTAAGGAAGGCAATACGAATGGCGAAGCTCAATCTCTCGGTCGCAGTCGGCGACTACGACCGTACCCGCGCCCTGATCGACGGCAACGTTCAAATCGACGGTGTCGATCCGGTTTATATGACGCTCGTCCCTGAAGAGATTTTCTTTCGTGCCTTCCGCGCCGCCGAGTTCGACATTTGCGAGCTATCGTTGTCGAGCTACACGGTCAAGACGGCGCAAAATAACTGTCCCTATATCGCGGTGCCGGCTTTTGTCTCGCGCGCCTTTCGCCACACCTCGATCTATGTCCGCACCGATCGCATCAAAAAGCCGCAAGATCTCAAGGGCTGCAAAGTCGGCGTCCCAGAATATCAGCTCACGGCGAATGTGTGGGCGCGCGCGCTCCTCGAGGACGATTATGGTGTCAAGCGCTCGGACATCCATTGGATACGCGGCGGCATCGAACAGGCCGGCCGCCCGGAAAAGATCAGCATCAAGTTGCCGCTTGGCGTGCGGCTCGACAACGCGCCGGAAGGCGCAACGATTTCCGGACTGCTTGAAGCCGGTGAGATCGACGGCTTCGTCGCGCCGCGGCCGCCGACGCTGATCGAGAAAGGCCACGCCCATATCGGCTGGCTGTTTCCTGATCCGACTGCAGTGGCGAAAGACTATTTCAAGCGCACGGGCTTTTTCCCGATCATGCATGTCCTCGGTATCCGCCGCGAGCTTGCCGATCGTCATCCTTGGCTCGCTGGCGCCGTGTACAAGGCGTTCGAGCAAGCCAAGCAAGTTGGACTGAAAAAACTATCGGATACATCGGCGACGAAGGTCACCTTGCCGTTTGTCGAGGAGCGGCTTCGCGAAGCGCGCACGCTGATGGGCGATGATTTCTGGTCATACGGCGTCGAAGCAAACCGCGAGGTGCTCGATTATTTCCTGGCACAGCATCACGGCGAGGGACTGTCATCACGCCGCGTCCAAGTGGATGAACTCTTCCATCCCGCGACTTATGAGACGTTCAAATTGTAGGGAGCTGTCGTTGAAGATCGGTTGCGGGAGCATCGTCATTGCGAGGAGGCAAGCGACGAAGCAATCGAGATGAGCACGTTAGACTTGATTGCTTCGCTTCGCTCGCAATGACAAGCAGTGAAATCCCGATCTTAATTCGCTCCACGCGTCATTGCTGCTGTTATGGCGGCCGTGTAGCCAGGCTCGACGCGAACATCAACGACCGCTACCTGGCCGGCGTCCACCGCGGCAATAGCCTTTTCGAGAACGCCCGCGAGATCGGCCGGTTTGGTGACCGGCCCAAATCCGACGGCGCCTTGGGCGCGGCCCATGGCGGCGAGGTCGACTTCGGGGTCGGCCATGCGCTGCCCGATCCATTTGTTCTCAATCGGGCGATTGCGCGCGCGTGCCATCCGCTCCTGGTGCAATTCGTCATTGTAGAATGAGCGGTTATTGGCGAGCACGTACAACAACGGAATTTTGTAATGCACGGCGGTCCAGACTGCGGTCACGCCCATGAGAAAATCGCCGTCACCGCAGATTGCGACCGGCAGCCGTCCCGAGCCTTTCAGCGCCAGCGCCGCGCCGACGGAAATGCCAGGGCCACCGCCGACGCCGCCGCCGCCATCCGAGCCGATGTAATCGAGCGGGTGGCGGAACGTAAGCCAGCGGTCGTCCCATGACAGCGGCAGATGCGTGTAGGTGACCGCGCGATCGCCGAGCGCTTTGCGCAAGGCCCGCGCGATATGTTCATTGGTGAAACTTGCCGGCTCTTTATCGAGTGTTCCGCGCGGCGAAGGCATCGCGTGTGGCTTGGCGCTCTTGCCAATCTCTTTGACAAGGTCCGGCACAACGCGGTCCGGGTCGGCGGACAGCAACAGATCGACCGGCGGCAGGCCCTGATGATCCATGCTCCAGCCGTTATGAATGCGATGATCGAGGGAAATTTGGATTACCTTGGTCGAAGGCGAGGGTCCGAAACTGCGCAGCGCGCCGGCGAGATCGACCCAATCGAGGCTGAGCACGACATCGACATTCTTCAACCCTTCAACACTGTCGGGCGTGATCGCGCGCGGCGATCCGACGTAGAGTGGATGGTCACTCGGGAAGCTCGCGCCAATTTTCAGATCGGTAACGACGCGAGCATTCAGCGCTTCGGCGAGCGCGACGCGTGAGTCCCAGGCTTCAGTGCTGCGCGAGCTGCGGCCGGCAAGCAGCAGTACTTGTCTTGCGCTTTTGAGAATGACGGCCGCCTCGCGCACCAGTTCGGCGGGCGCTGCGGTCGCAACCGGCGGCATGTAACGCGTAACCTCGATCGGCGGCAGCGGCTCGGCGACTTTTGCCTCTTGCAGTTCGGCGTCGAAATTGATGTAGACCGGACCCTGCGGCACGGTGTTGGCGATCCAGGTGCCACGCAAAATCGCTTCCCGCGCAGCGCCCGGCGAGGACGGCTGGTCATCCCATTTGGTGTATTCACGGACCAGCGCACCCTGGTCGCGCGCGGTGTGGATCCAATCGATCCACGGCCGGCGCTTGACGGCGTCGACCGGGCCGGTGGCGCCAAGCACAACGACTGGCATGCGATCGCACCAGGCGTTGAACATCGCCATGGTCGCGTGCATGAGCCCGACATTCGAATGGACGGCGGTGACCATGGCCTTGCCGGTCACTTTGGCATAGCCGTGCGCGATGGCGACCGCCGCTTCTTCGTGCAGGCAAAGCAGCATCTGCGGCTTGGTATTGCCGAGATAGTTGACGATGCTGTCATGCAATCCGCGATAGCTCGCTCCCGGCGTGAGCGCGATATAGGGAATGTCGAGCACGCGCAGCGCATCGGCGATCACATCGCTGCCGAAACCCGGGGCATTGACGCCGGCTGGAGTCGGGCGTTCAACGCGGGCGACACCGGGGTCGGCATCGTTGGCTTTGGCGCGAGCGGTTGCGGAAGGGGGCGGCGTCATAGGGCTATTCCTTTGGGAAAGTCGTTTTGCCTCGCCAATCGAGGCCGCGGGGCCGGTGGCATCATCCAACCGGATCGCCGCTCAATAGACAAGTCAACTCAATCGCCTTCGTGCGCCGGCCATAATTGCTTCACTCAAGACCCTTGACGCAGGCGGGCGAGGAGGCTCACGCCGGCATAGCCATCGGCCGGTTCGATGCCGACTTTGAGTTGATAATTGCGCACCGCAAGGGTGGTCGCATTGCCGATGCGGCCATCGGCGCCGCCAGTATCAAAGCCGAGCCCAGTGAGGCGGCGCTGAATTTCCTCGACCTCGGCGAGCGTCGGCGGCGGTTCGCTGCCGGGAAATTGCTGAACGAATTGCGGCCGGCCGACGCATCGGTCGCCGAGATAACAGAGAGCAAGCGCATAGCTCAGCGCCGGATTGTAGCTGCGCGCAGCGAAAAAATTGGCGCCTACCAGGAAAGCGGGACCGCCCGCCACCGGCAGCCAGGCGCGCGCGGTGGCGTTCGGCTGCGGGTATGGCTCGCCGTCGGCGCGCACAACACCAAGCGCCTGCCAGGCGGCGTAGCTGCGCGAGCCCTTGCCGCCGATCGGCCGTGGCATGCGCACCTCATAGCCCCAGTGCTCGCCGCGGCGGTAACCGCCACGCTCGACGAAAAAGCGCGCTGTGGTGGCAAGTGCGTCGTCCGGCGGACCATAGGGGGAAATTTTGCCGTCACCGTTATAGTCGATGCCCACGTGCAACCAGACTTCCGGCATCCACTGTGTGTGCCCCATGGCTCCGGCCCAGGAGCCGACCATTTCTTCCGGCGTGGCCCAGCCGCGCTGAATGATAGTCATTGCATTGATCAATTCGCTTTCCCAATAACTGCGGCGGCGTGGCTCGGCCCAGGCGAGCGTCGCCAGCGACGGAATGACCAGTCGCATATGGTTTTTCTCAACCACCGGGTCGCCGAATGCCGACTCGATGCCCCAGACGCCAAGCATGAACGATGGCTCGACGCCGAAATCCCGTTGAATGTGCGCAAGCAGCGGCGCGTATTCTTTCGCTTTGGCTTTCCCGGCCGTAATTCTCCAGTCGGAGACGGCGCGGTTGAGATATTGCCAAAGCTGCTGGTCGAACTCCGGTTGGTTGCGGATCGCGGCCAATCCCGTCATGTCGGGCTCGACGCCACGCGTCGCCCGCGTATACGTCTCCTCGCTGATGCCGTGGGCGACGGCTTTACTGCGGAAGGCGGCGACCCAATTGTCGAAACTAACGTCAGCCCGCGCGTCGCGTGACGCGAGCAGCGTCGCGGCGACGCCGCCGAGCGCACTCAGCACGGCGCGTCGCGTTGAACTTGAATGTGATTCCGTCATGATCAGGACATTATTTCCCGCCGCCGCTAATTTTCCATCGCGTAAGGCTCGCTGTGGCGCGAATTTGTGGCGCCGGGAACGGTCTGGATTTATTGATGCGCGGCTTGGATCTGGTCGGGCGTTCCCAGTTTTGCAATTACGCCGTCGAGGCTTTTGGCAAAACTTTCGATGTCGAAATTGAGCGGATCGTCATGACCATTGGCAATTTGCGCATCGATCGCAGCGTGGAATGCCGGAATGAGCCATCGCTCAGCGCGAACGCTGGCGATCACGTAAAGGAGCGCGATCCGATCATATTGCGCGGGCGTAAAAGCTGGATTGGGCGAGCGCGCGTCGTTGCGCCGGCCGCGGCCGGGCGCGCTTCGCCGCGGCTGAATCATTTCGTTGTGCACGAACAGTCCTTTCAGCGCGCCGCCAAATTCCGCCGCCTGCTCGAATTTCGTCTCACGCCAGGGAATCGAATAATCGTGGGCTAAGAGCAATTCGCCGGTGCGGCTGATGACGACATGGGCTTTGCCCCATCCGTCGTGGCATTCGAAATTCCGCAAATCGTTGACCTTGCCGGCGCCATCAATATCGCCAGGAAAGGAGCCGTGGCCGAAATTGGGCCCGCTGGTATCGTGGATAACGAAATAGCGCGCCATCGGCGCATCAAGTTGGTTGTCGTGTGCGCGCGACACCGGCAGCCACAGAAAATCGCCGAACTCACCTTCGAGCCCCAGCGTGGAAAGATAATCGGCGAGTACGGCGCGCGAAGGCAGTCCCGTCGTTTGTCCGACGCGCTCAGCGAGTGCAGCCGGGAGGTTTTGCAACGGCGGCACCAAATTGCGCGTCGCATCCATGCCGCGCATCAGGCACATCGCTTGTTCCGAAGGCGTGCCGGCAAAGCTCAATGTCTCGGGATCGAACGAACAGGCGCCCATGCTTTTGATGAAGAACAGCGGCCGGAAATGATCGGGCTTGCAGCCGGCGAAAACGGCATCGACTGGCGCGAGCGCGATCGGAGAGGCGATCGCGGCGGCGCACAGCCATGTCCGAATTTCGCTCGGCACGCGCACGCGGCAAATCCCAACTTTGAGATTCGCTACTATCGCGTTCAACGCGCTCCATGCCAAGCGGTGCGGCAAATTTTCTCGGCCGCACCATCGGCAGGATGAATAAATATTCAGATAGTGTTCAGGAACTCTGTCACGTAGCGAGCAAAACTCAATCTTTTGCCCGTTCGACATAACTGCCGTCCGCAGTCATCACGACGATTTTGGTCCCAGCCGTGACAAAAGGCGGCACCATTGTCCGCACCCCATTCGAAAGTAGCGCCGGCTTATACGAAGACGCTGCAGTCTGCCCCTTCACCGTAGGCTCCGTCTCGACCACCTCCAGCACCGCCTTGGGCGGCAACTCGATCGCGACTGGGGTGCCTTCGTGCAGGCTGATGGTGACCTCCATCTCCGGCTGTAAATAGGACGATTGGTCGCCAATGATGTCGGCGGGCACGGCCACTTGATCGTAGCTTTCCATGTTCATGAAATGAAAGCCGTCGCCGTCCTGATACATGTATTGGTGCTTGCGATCCTCGACAAAGGCGCGCTCGACCTGGTCGGTGGTCTTGTAGCGCAGCGAAACCTTGACCCCATCGCTGATGCGCCGGATATCGAGTTGGGTCACCGGAGTGCCCTTGCCAGGGTGGATGTTCTCGGCGGCCATGACGACCCCGAGCTTGCCGTCGATTTCGACGATATTGCCTTTGCGCAGCGAACTAGCGATGACTCTCACGGCTTCCTCAATATCAATGGGTTACAGATTAGCTTTCGGATGCTGGGGCGCAACATACTGATCCTGTGCCTGGCCGCTAGTTATTTCTCAATTGCCGCTAGTGTGGTGATTTGAAGTTCCTACGATTAACCGGCTTGCTCGTATAGGAACTTCAAATCCAAAAACCACACTAGAATCGTAAACTTGCTAGTGTCCCCCTTGATTCCGAAGTTTGCATTATGGCTTGCCGCAAATTCTTGCAAACTTCGGAATCGGGACACTAGCCAAGGAACGTGCTGGACAGGATCATGCCGCGTGTTCCGCCGTCTTCCTCTCCCTTTTGGGACCCCGACATTCATGCCGACCGTCGGCCGATACTCCTGGCGCGGGGGCGGATCGTGGCAGCGCTACGCGCTTGGTTTTCTGATCGAGAATTTGTCGAAGTCGACACCGCGAGCTTGCGGATTTCGCCCGGCAACGAGACGCATCTGCACGCCTTCGCCACCGCGCTGGCATCGCCGGACGGCAGCTCGTCTCCGCTTTATCTTCGCACCTCGCCAGAATTTGCCTGCAAGAAATTGCTCGCGGCCGGCGAGCGGCGCATCGTCGAATTCGCCAAATCGTTTCGCAACCGCGAGCGCGGCGCACTGCATCATCCAGAATTCACGCTCATTGAATGGTACCGCACGCACGAGCCATATGATGCGCTCATGGACGATTGCATGGCGATCCTGCGCGAGGCGGCGCGGGTCGCGGAAACCCGCCAATTTAGCCTTCGCGGCCGCGCGGCCGACCCATTCGCCGCGCCCGAGCGGCTCACGGTCGCGGAAGCCTTCGCGCGCTTTGCCAAGATCGACATTCTGACGACGCTTGATGGCGGCACGGCGGATCGTGATCGCTTGGCGCACGCGGCGCAGGACGCCGGCATCCGGACTGCCGCGAACGATAGCTGGGCCGATATTTTCAGCCGTATCCTGGTCGAGCGGATCGAGCCCAATCTCGGTATTGGTCGGGCCACGATCCTTGACGAATATCCCGCCGTGCTCTCCGCTTTGGCTAAGCGCACGGGCGATCCTCGCGTCACCGAACGGTTCGAGCTTTATGTCTGTGGCGTGGAACTCGCCAACGGCTTTGGCGAACTGACAGATCCGGTAGAGCAGCGTCGGCGGCTGGAACAGGAAATGGCGGAGAAGGAGCGCCGCTACGGCGAGCGTTACCCGATCGACGAGGACTTCCTTGCGGCGCTCGCGCATATGCCGCAAGCCTGCGGTGTCGCGCTTGGTCTCGACCGGCTGGTCATGCTGGCGACCGGGGCGTCGCGGATCGATCAGGTGCTCTGGACACCGCTTGAGGATCCATCGCAATAGAGTGGCATCGCGTACCCCGCGGCGCTCCACGCAACGAACCATAAAACAATGAGGTCGGCTATGCCGGCAGGACACAAAACTCTTCGCAGCGTATCCGATCTGGTCGGCGCACAACTGATAAAGCCCGAGCAGGTGGCGGCATTGCAGAACGTCGCGGCGCGTTATGCCGTGGCGATCACGCCGGTGCTGGCCGATTTGATCGACATTGCGGATCCGCACGACCCGATCGCGCGGCAATTTGTTGCCGACGAGCGGGAGCTGGCATTTCATCCGCAAGAACACCGCGATCCAATCGGTGACGAAACCCACAGTCCGGTCGCGGGCGTGGTGCATCGCTATCCGGACCGCGTTCTCCTCAAAGTGGTCAATGCGTGCGCGGTGTATTGCCGCTTTTGCTTCCGCCGCGAAATGGTTGGGCCGGGACGTGGCGCGCTCACAGGCAAAGCGCTCACCGCCGCGCTCGATTACATCGCCCACACGCCGGAGGTTTGGGAAGTGATCTTGACCGGCGGCGATCCGCTCTTGCTGCCGCCGCGCCGCCTGAAAGACATAATGACGCGCCTTGCCGTGATCGATCATGTGAAAGTCGTCCGTCTGCACACGCGTATCCCGATCGCGATGCCGGAACGCATCACGCCGGCACTGTTGCGCGCGCTGCGCACGGGCAAGGCGACCTTCATGGTCTTGCACGCCAATCACGCGCGCGAGCTGAGCAAACAGGCGCGGGCCGCTTGCGCACGCGTGATCGACGCCGGCATCCCGATGTTGTCGCAGTCGGTGCTTTTGCGCGGCGTCAACGATGATATGGAAACGCTCGGCGCCCTGATGCGAGCGCTAGTCGAGTGCCGGATCAAGCCATATTACCTGCACCACGCTGATCACGCGCCCGGCACGGCGCATTTGCGCACTTCGATTGCCGAAGGGCAGGCTTTAATGCGCGCGCTGCACGGACGCTATTCGGGTCTATGTCAGCCGAATTATGTGCTCGACATTCCTGGTGGTCACGGCAAATCGCCGATTGGGCCCACGTTTCTGAGCGCCGACGGAGGAGAGATCACCGATTTTAAAGGAGCGCGGCACTTCTACCCGCCGCCGCGGGAGTGACAGTAAGCCGCCGGCCACTCAATCGTCAGATGCAAAAAAACCATGCGCACGCAAAAGGCGCGTGAAGGTTTGTCGAGTAAGATGAATCTTTTTCACGAAAATAAATCTCGGTGCGTTGTAGCTTTCTAAAAGTAATTACCGCGATTGTCGTCCGGACATTGCAGCGTGGGGGAAGAAATATCGGGCGACCGCTAATTCTTTTCTGCAATCATCGACGACATCAACGCCGCCACCTGCGTCGCCGGCGTGACGAAGTAAGCGCGTATCAAGTGTCCAACAAATAATCTTGGATGCTTAGGCAAGAATTTCTCGCGTTGAAAACAGAATGGCTGTCACAAATCTTAGGGATTTGCCGGTTATCCGGGGCGCGAGACTAAACCATACGACCGAAGTCAAATTATTGGGGGATCAATGACCGCGGCCGCGAGTACTAAAAATATACTGGGCACCCGCTACACGACTCTGACTGAGGCTCAAGTTGTAGGTTTTAATACGTTCTATGATCTTGCAAATGGTCATGCCTATCATGATGTTCCGACCGAGCTGCAGCCTATTATCAAAGATCTTCCAGAAATATGGAATCACGCCGTGTCAAGGTCCGTTCCCGACATGGAAGAGGAGTTTAAGCTCACTTCAGCAGAAGTGTTTGGTTCGTCCGCGCTTGCAAATCATCGCTTTTATTCCGTTTGCCCCACGGCCACCAATTCGATCGATATCATAGCTACGTGGTTGCATATGCGACGTTACAATGTCGGTCTGCTGGAACCTGTGTTCGATAATCTCTATCTGGTTCTTCGCCGCAGAGGGGTGAAAATCGCATGCGTGCACGAAGGCGATTTGATCGACTTGGATGCTCTGGAAACTAAAATAAGAACGTATGATCTGAAAAGCCTATTCATTGTCACGCCAAACAATCCGACTGGTTTCCAGTTAGACGCCGAGGAATTCAGTGCGCTCTGCGAGTTATGCGCGCGCATGGGTGTGACACTTTTCGTAGATAAGACATTCCGATTGTATTCCACGCAGGTTTTCGACACCTACAAAATCCTGAATGACAGCGGCCTCAACTATGTCGTTATAGAGGACACCGGAAAGACTTGGCCGTCGCAGGATGCGAAGGCCAGCCTCATGGTTTATTCCGAATCTTTGGCCGAAGATCTGAGAATGCTGTATGAGGAAATATTTCTGTGCCACAGCAATTTCACACTGGCTTTCTTGAATGCGCTTATGGAGAGAACGCTAAGCGTCGGCATCGATAAGATCGTCCACCAAGAAGTTACAAGGAGGATGAATCATGTTGAGAGGGCGTTGTTGGAAACTCCTCTGACTCTTGTCAGAAACAATCGGTCATGCTCTTTGCCGTTGGCGTGGATAGATTGTTCCGCAACCGGTCTTACCGACCTTGAGCTTGTCCGAAAGCTAGGTGAGTTTCAGGTATCTTTGTTGGCTGGCCGTTTGTTCTATTGGAACTCGCAGGATCAACATACCGGTAATGTCAGGCTGTCGTTATTGAAACCGGATCGCGTGTTCTATAAGGCGCTTGATGTGATAAGCGAAACCGTTCGAAACATTGGCAGGTGAGCCGCGCGAGAAATATCTGAAAGTCTGAAGCGCAGAACCCCAGAAACCGCCATTTGGTTTCAAAAACAGCGCACACCCGACCTCCAGCACGTTTGGCGCCATGCCGCTCATATCTATCGCCGAGCTACTGTCGGCATCCATAGTCGCGCTACAGGGCCAAGGGTTTTCACGAGAACTTGCGGCCGAGATAGCTGAAGAGTTCGTCGTTTCTGAACTTACCGGCACAAAAACGCACGGTGTTGGGAAACTGGGGTCGCTTCAGTTCGGCGATCTGGCGGCCAAACCAGATATAGTGGAATACGGCGCGGTCATTTCCGTTGACGGGAATGGCGGCAACGGATTTCTATTATTTCGGCAAATCGCCGAACTGGTGTGCGAGCGTTGTTCGGCGATGGGTGTTGTCGCCGCCTTCGTGCACAACTTTAGTCGGTATAGTTCACTGTATCCCTACACAGTTCGTTTGGCGCAGCGGGGCTTTGTCGGCATATTGGCGAATACGGCAGGGCCGGCGGCTGTCGCTCCGTTTGGGTCTGTTGATCCGATAACTGGCACTAATCCAATTTGCTTTTCGTTTCCGACGCCAAGTGGCGTGCCGCAAACGTTCGATTTTGCCACGTCAGAAGTTGTCTGGGGAGAAATTCGTCAAGCGACGCTTGAGGGTAGAGGTCTCGTTTCTGGGCCGTTCCTAAGCAGCGCAGGTGACGTGACCACTGCGCCGTCCGAAGTCGATGCTGTCCGAGCGTTTGTCGGACGCAGGGGATGGGCATTGAATTTACCCATTGAAATGTTGGCCGGCCCGCTTGCCGGAGGACGTGCCGGTCTTGACGTTAAATCGGAATTTGACTGCGGCGCGTTTCTGATCGGGATAGATCCCATAGCGGCTCGTGCGGGCAGGTCAGGTTTTGCTCATCAGGTCGGCACCTTACTTGATTCGATTCGAGCCAGCCGTCCAGAAAGCGGCAATGGAAATGTCAGGTGTCCAGGCGATCATGGCCGAAGCTCAGTCGACATAAACGAGCATCTAAGCGAGCAAATTCAAATTCCAGAAACGATCCTTCAAATGATGGATCGAATGTCGAAGGGCGAGAAAGTATCGGAGCTCGCGGCAAACCGTCTCTTTAATTAGAGTGGTAATTTTGCTGACCCCAGCTACACGGCCGCAGTCACTTCAGCGCTGCGGCGCGTAGGCGGCGGGTCAAAAGCCAAGTCACAAAGGACAGGCAGCCCATCACAGCGACCACCGAGGCGATCGGCCATGTCGAGTGGCCGAGATAAAAGGCGACCACCGTCGCCGACACCGCAGCGCCGGTCTGCTGCGTCAAACCCATGACGGACGCGGCGGTGGCGGCACGGTCCCGGAACGGCGTCAGCGCTGCCGCCCTGGTCGCCGGCACTACTGAGCCAAGCCCGGTTGCGTAGAGCGTCATGGCGCCGACGAGCCAGAGGACGTTCGACAAGGCCAAACCGACAACGGCCGCCACCGAGAGGCCGCCAAGCGCCATGACTGCGGTGCCGACGCCAATCACGAAATCCAGGCCGAGCGCATCATGGCCTGTGCGGCAATGCGCGTGCCGAGGACGTAGCCTGCCGAGCTGATCGCTAAACTCGCACCAAACGCGACCGGCGACAATCCGTAGAGCGTACTCTGCATGACGAATGATGCGCCGGAGAGCCGGCGAATATTCCGGCAATACCGAGAGTCAAAATGACGAGGTGCGAGAAAAAGCCGCGATGACGTGCCACCGAACGATACTCCACCGCCACGCCGATAAATGAAAAAGGCGTCTTGATCGGATGACGCAATGTCTCCGGGACTCGCAGTCCGGCGATCGAGCCGATCACGACGGCGAACAGCAGCAAGGCCACGAAGTTGGCGCGCCAGCCGAACCATATTTGCAAGGCGCCGCCGATCACCGGCGCAATGACCGGCACGAACCCGGTGATGGACGCCACCAGTGACAATTCGCGGCCGGCGCGAACCCCGGAAGAAATATCGCGCACCATGGCTCGCGCCAGCGCCATGGCCCCGGCGACGGCGATTCCTTGGACGAAGCGCAGCGTGATGAATGCGACGATCGACGGCGCCACCGCGCAGGCCGTGGTCATGATCCCATAGAGAACCAGCGCCCTCAGTAACACTGGTCGGTGGCCGAGGTGATCCGAAACCGGCCCGTAGATAATCGCCCCGATCCCGGAGCCGAACAGATAACTCGAAATCGTCAGCTGCACTTGCAGCGCCGAGGCTTCAAGGCTGAGGCCGATGTCCGGCAGCGACGGCAGATAAGTGTCCAGCGATAGCGGCCCGAGCGTGCTCAGGAATGACAGGAATAAAGCGAGCTTTAATGTATTGGGACGCTTCATCCGGCGAGGATCGTTGTTGCGCGCAAGAGGGGCAGGTTCAGCGCGCGCGCAACAGCTTTATCTGCAACGCCGTGGCGAATTTGTCACGGCTCCGTTCTTCGCGGCAGGTTGCGCGGCGGTCACTCGGCAGGCGAATGGCGTTAAAGTCGGGCAGAAGGCACGGGGCGTGCAAATCTCGGGGCGTGCAAATCTCGCGCAGGTGGAGCAACCAGAAAATTCGAGTGACGCCCCGGAATGCAAAATGGTGTCGAGAGGAAGTGGTCGAAATATTTCTGCGGCGCTATTCGGACCTATGTCAGCCGAATTATGCGCTCAACATTCCCGGCGGGCACGGCAAATCGCTGACGGCAAATCACTACTCGTGCCCGCTTATCTGAGCACCGACAGAACAGAGATTATCGACTTCAACGGTGCGCGGCACGCTTATCCGCCGCGCCTCCGCGGCTAAGCTGCGGCTTCCTGCGGCGCAAAAAACACCGAGGTCTCGAATTCATAACCGCAGCTTTGGCACGACCAGGTGTGCCGCACGCAGCGATCATTGAAATATTCGGACCAGTCGGGGGCGAGCAGCCACTCGCCGCATTGGGGGCAATGGTTCTTGCTGTATGTGGCCAAGCGCGTCCGTGCCGGCGTCTCGGCTTGCAGAGCCATGATTCTTCCTCCCTAACTCAGAACCACCCTCTGCCCAGTAGTTAGGCTAAAGCTATTCCATCGCGACGGCAAGATTGATTTGCGTCGGCACGATGGAGCTTCACCGACAATTTGCGTTGCAATGCAATAACTCACTTGATTTCGGAATTGTGCGCTGCGTCACAAAGAACACGGGTTCCTTCGCCATCGCGAAGGGGAGTGACGACGCGGGTGGCATTCTAACTGTCGCAAAACCACCCCGCCCGGGACTTTTGATC
>Ga0182040_10000007_pt1 | contig 89992 bp, 85 predicted proteins | sample flu12Cox44000176_FD_125973 | JGI IMG/M metagenome (GOLD analysis project Ga0182040, IMG submission 125973) | Lab enrichment of tropical soil microbial communities from Luquillo Experimental Forest, Puerto Rico - flux8day.12C.oxic.44.000.176 | ecosystem: Environmental > Terrestrial > Soil >... | reverse complement strand
CTTCTTCACCGTGTTTACTCCGACGTACAACCGCGCACACACGCTTCACAGAGTTTTTAATTCTCTATGCGAACAGACCTTTCGTGATTTTGAATGGCTTCTCGTGGACGACGGATCCAGCGACGACACTAAAGGACTGATCGAGACGTGGATGAAAATGGCGGATTTTTCAATCCGCTATTTTTGGCAAGAGAACTCGGGAAAGCACATTGCCTACAATTTGGGGATCCGCGAGGCCCGGGGCCAAATGTTCGCCGTGCTTGATTCTGATGACTCCCTCGTGCCAAACGCCTTTGAGCGACTTTTCAAATTATGGAATGAAATTCCCGACTGCGAGCGCTCCAGCTTTTGCCTCATCGGTGGGCTTTGCCGGGATCAAGATGGAGCGGTAATCGGCAGTAGTTTTCCGATAAGCCCTTTCAATACGACCGCCCAGGAGTCTATTTTCGTCCATCGCATCCGAGGCGAGAAGTTCGTCGTTCGGCGAACCGATGTCTTTCGACGGTACCCCTTTCCGGAGATTGCGGGCACCAATTATATTCCGGAGCCGCTCGTCGATCTGCAATTAGGCCAATCCCATAAATTTCGTTTCATAAATGAGGCCTTTCGGATTTATTATGTCGATAAGACGGCTGGTACTTTAAGCAGCCGAAAAAATGTGGCGTTGGGGGCCCGTGGCCGCCTCTGCTACAATCTCTGGCTTCTTAATCACGAACTAAAATATATACGGTACTCGCCCGGCTCATTCATCAAGGCAGCGGCAATGGTGCCCGTGGTAGGTCGATACGGCGGGCGGCCGGTGCGAGAGATCTGGCGAGAACTAGAGACTTGGAAGGCGAAGTTGCTGGTGTTGGCGACATATCCGCTATCGCTGGCGCTCATAATGTTTCATGCGTTGAGAGTGTCTCGGAAAGAAACGAGCCGGCGAATTGTTTAACCTTAATGGCATTTGAGACAGCTTACTGTGCCTAGTCAAGGATCGCCCTCGTCACCGTCCGCCGAATCCCTCCGATTGGACGCGCAAAGTGTTGGATGAGACTGCAATATGGCGCCGCGTTAACAGGATCAGAAGCGTGAACAAGCGGTCGGCTCCAACCGAAGCCCGTCTCCTTGATGCGCAAGCGATGCGAACGCTCAAGGAAGTCGCGACCGAATTCGCCGTCTTCAAGTCTGCTGCGGGCGGCAAAGCCAATTCGAAGAGCGATCCAGCGTCGATGCTAACTTCGATGATGGCGGAGGCAGTCGATCGTCCGCAAGCCGATGTTGCGTGGACCGATAAAGCGCAACAACGCGCCGATGCGTTCGCAGCGCATATTGTCTGGCTATCGGAAGCCGCACTTCTTCCCGGACGCAGCTATTTGCTCAAAGCCGGTGGGCAGACGGTTGGCGCGATGGTGACCGAACTGAAATACCGACTTGATGCGAGAACGCTAGAGCACCTGGCGGCAAAGGAGCTGCGGCGTCATGAAGTCGCGTTCGTCAACCTCGCAACCGTCGACCCGATCGGCTTTGCTCCTTATGATGAGGATCGAGTTGCCGGCGGCTTCATTCTGATCGACCGCCATAGCAACGCGACTATCGCCGCCGGCATGATCCGCTTCGCGCTGCGCCGCGCTGCAAACACCTACCTCCAATTGTTCGAAGTCACCAAGGCCGCGCGGGCGCGGCTGAACGGGCAAAGACCCGTACTGCTGTGGTTTACCGGTCTCTCGGGCGCCGGCAAATCGACTATCGCCGACAGTTTGGAGCAAAAACTCCACGCACTCGGCAAGCGCACATTCGTGCTCGACGGCGATAACGTCCGCCACGGACTCAACCGCGATCTCGGCTTTACCGAGGTCGATCGGGTCGAGAACATTCGTCGAGTGGCCGAAGTTGCAAAGCTTTTTGTTGAAGCTGGTCTGATAGCGATTGTGTCCTTTATTTCGCCATTCCGCGCCGAGCGGGAGATGGCGCGCGGCCTGATGGCGTCCGATGAATTCATTGAGATTTTTGTCGATACGCCGCTCGAAATCTGCGAGCAGCGCGATCCCAAAGGACTCTACCAAAAGGCGCGGCGCGGCGAGTTGCGCAACTTCACCGGCTTGGACTCGCCGTACGAGCGACCGAGCAATTCCGAATTGACCCTGGACGCAGCCAATAACAGCGCCAGCGATCTCGCCGATAGGATTATTCATTTTATGCAGAAACGGGGCTTGCTCACGTAGATGATGAGCTCCGGTGGCGATTACCGTTTCGCGCATAGCACGTCAGCATCTGGAGCAAATCCACTGCCTCGCAAAACTGACGGCTTACAGAAGAATCGCACCTCGGTAGGAAGCGCAGAACATACGCTAGGCTCCGAACTTCCCACCCGTGTTGCCCTATTCTTACCTAGCCTCGGTGGCGGCGGCGCTGAACGCGTGATGGTCACACTGGCGAACGCGTTAGCAGAACGTCGCTTTGCTGTAGATCTTGTCCTTTGGACTGAGAGCGGCCCATTACGCAGCTTGCTATATGAAAAGGTGCATGTTGTAGCGCTGGGGACACACAATCCGGTAAGACTGGTTTTTGGATTCGCTCGCTTTCTGAAGACGTCCAAGCCGGACGTCGTGATTTCGGCACTGTTCGTGGGGAATATAATTGCCGCACTTGCAAAAGCTGCGTCCCGGTCACGAACGCACCTGATACTCACAGAGCACGTTGCCATAGGCACCTATCTGCGGAATGAGGCGCGTCGCTACCGCCGATTGTGCATTCCGCCGCTTATGCGGCTCACGTATCTCTTGGCTCAAGACATCGTAGCCGTATCTCGTGGAGCCGCACAGTCACTGGCTCCGGTTCTTGGAAAAACCACATCCGAGCGAATAACGGTCATTTACAATCCTATTGATTTGGCTGGCATCGAGGCGATGGCTGGGGCTGATGAAACGGCCAGCTGGAACGTCCCGACGATTATCAACGTGGGCCGGTTGGTCGAACAGAAAGATCAGGAGACTCTGGTCCGCGCATTTGCGAAGGTCCGCTCCCGCCGGCCTTGCCGACTCGTCATCCTGGGTGAAGGCGAGAAACGCGAGGTCCTTGTGGCATTGGCGCAGAAGCTCGGTGTCGGCTCCGAGGTTTTGATGCCCGGGTTCATAGCCAACCCGTATAGCTGGATGAAAAAAAGTGCGGTTTTTGTTCTTTCGTCGAAATTTGAAGGCCTGCCGACGGTTCTCATCGAAGCCATGCAATGCGGGGTTCCGGTTATCAGCGCTGATTGCCCTAGCGGGCCTGCCGAGATTCTCGAACACGGACAGTGGGGCAGGCTTTTCGTGCCAGGAGACGTCGATGCCCTGGCGTCTGCGATCGAGGATGCACTCGACGGTAAACTTGTTGCCGATGTGCGCCGACGCGCAACCGATTTTTCGATCGTTGCTGCCGTATCGCGGTACGTGGCGCTATTTCCTAATAAAGAAGATCGCGACGGCAGGTGAACAGTGGAGGCGCGATCGCCCGAGCATGCACACCAAGGCGGATAACAACCTCGACCTCCAGGTGACGCGTGGGAACCGATGCCTACGATCGGTTCTGCACGCAACTGGAAAAACGCTTTCATCGCGACGAAATAGAGTGCATGCTCGTGCACGCAGGCTTCAAAGACATCGTATTTTCCGATCGGCAGCCGTTTTGGTGCGCAGTCGGTCTCAAGTCAGCCTAAACGTCATGCCCACCGTTCGCGCCAAGCCTCCAGAATCAACACATCCCAAAGCAGATGTTGCCAGTTGCGGCTGCCATCGAGGTGCTCTTGCCAGAACCGGCGAACGACTTTGTGATCGAGCAACGCAGCATCGCGCAAGCGGTTTTCCGCCAGCAGACCTTCCGCCCAATCGCGCAACGGGCCGCGCAACCATTCGCCCAAGGGAATCCCAAATCCCATTTTCGGCCGTTCGATAAGTGCCCGCGGCACGTGCCGATACAATACCTGTCGCAGAAGCCATTTTGACGTGCGGCTGCGCACCTTAGCGTCACGCGGCAATCGCCACGAAAATTCGACGACACGGTGATCGAGAAACGGAACGCGCGCTTCCAGGGCCACCGCCATGCTGGCGCGGTCGACCTTGGTCAAAATATCGTCCGGCAAATAAGTAACGAGGTCCAAGAATTGCATGCGTGCGAGAGATCCGGAAATTCGCGCGACAGGGTGTCGTCCCCGATGATGCTTTTCGGCTCCCGCGCGTCCAGCATGATCGCAGACGGCTCCCAATGGCTGACCAGCCGGCGGTAAATTGCATCGGCGCTGGTGAGGTTCAGCACAGCGGCGAGTTTGTGCAGCTTATCGCCGGTTTGCGGCAGACGAAAGCGCGCCGGCAACGCAGCCGCGAGGGCAGTCCAGTGGTCCGGCCGCACCATGGTGAGCGCCGAGGCCGCTGCGTTTCGTATCGGGCGCGGCATAATTGAAAGCGCCTGCCAGAAACGTCGCGTCAGCTGATAACGGTTGTAACCCGCGAACAATTCATCCCCACCGTCGCCGGATAACGCCACGGTCACGTATTTTCGTGTCATTGCCGAAACGAAATAAGTCGGGATTTGCGAGGAATCTGCGAACGGTTCGTCGTAGATGTCAGGCAGTCGCGGAATCAGATCGAGCGCCTGGCTGGAGGTGACCGTAAGCTCGGTGTGATCGGTGCCGAGATGACCCGCCACTGCGGCCGCATAGGGCGCTTCATTGTAACCAGGGATGTCGAAACCGATCGAAAATGTTCTAACTCGGCCGAGATGCGCCTGCTGCATCAGGGCAACGACGGTCGAGGAGTCGACGCCGCCCGACAGAAAGGCGCCGAGCGGCACATCCGCGATCATGCGCCGCGTCACGGCGTCCTGCAGCAGGGCCTCGACTTGCTCTGCCAGATCGGCATCATTTCCTTCGAGTGGATTGAGCATGCCGTTGCGCGCGATCGTGCGCGCGTTCCAAAATCGGGAAATTCGCGGCTCGGCTTGCCACGGCAGCGTGAGGATCGTCCCGGGCTCAAGCTTGTGCACTCCGCGATAGATGGTATGCGGCGCTGGAATGTAGTTGTGGCGCATGAACGCGGCCACCGCGTCGCGATCAATTTGTGCGTTCCAACCAGGATGCGCCCGCAGCGCTTTCAACTCCGAGCCGAACAGAAACAGTTTGCCGAATTGCGCCCAGTACAGCGGTTTTATACCAAGCCGATCGCGAATGAGTATGAGAGCGCGTTCACGCCGGTCCCACAACGCGATCGCAAACATCCCGATCATGCGTTTAAGCGTCGGCTCGATCCCGTTCTCGGCGAACGAATTCAATATGACTTCTGTGTCGGAATGACCGTGGAATTTATATCCTTGCGCCGCCAGCTCGGCGGCGATCGGTTGATGACTGTAAACCTCGCCGTTGTAAATGATCACGAACCGGCCATCGGCCGAGATCATCGGCTGATGCCCAGCGGACGATAGATCGAGAATCGACAGGCGGCGATGGACCAGCGCCACGCCACAGTCTTCGTCGGTCCAGACGCCGTGATCGTCAGGGCCGCGGTGCTCTAGACACGCATCCATCGCCGAAGTTACTTCGGCCAGTTCTTGCGCAAGTCCACTGGAAGCGCCGGTTAAAAAGCCAGCAATGCCGCACATCAACAAGTGCTCTTTTTCAACGATCGCGCTTTCAGTACTCGCTTCTTCCGGTCTTCACAACTTGGTCTTGGAAAAAAGCGCACCGTCTGAATGTGTCTCCGGTTGCCTGCGCCACCTCGAGTTGATCTAGGGTTGGGGCCGCCTTAAAGACCGCATAAAGCTGGTGGCAAAGATTTCGGATCAAATGCGCAATCAAGAATCGCAGTTAAACCGCAGTACCGCGCTCCCAGCGGTACGGCCGTTGAGCAAAAGCCAAAGCGCGGTATTTGCACTCAAAATAGCCGCCACCCTGGCGTGCTTTTGGTATTTGTTTCGTCACATCGACGTAGCGGAGCTGCGCCGCACTCTTCCCGGCGTCGATATGCGATGGTCGGCGCTGGCGATCTCGATGCTCGTTACGCAAATTCCGCTTGTTGGACTGCGCTGGTTGCAGATTGCCAAGATATTGGCGATGCGAGGCAGCCAATTGACCTGGTTTTGGATGAGCGTGGCCGCGTCGATCGGGTTGTTTTTCGGTCAAATTCTGCCGGTTGTCGCAGGTGACGGCGTAAGAGTGTGGTTTCTTGCGCATTTTGGCAATGATTGGCGAGATGCGACCATTAGCGTGGTCATTGATCGCTGCGTCGGCATCGGACTTCTGCTGGTGTTTACGTTCGGAATTGTCCTTTTGCCGTCGAGTTTCGGTGTGCTCGGCCAAGATCGCCAGAGAATCGCAATTGTCCTTGCCGCTATAATCGTGCTCGGCCTTGTTTGTCTTTTGGTTGGCGCGCGGTTGAGCCCAAAACTGACGAAGTGGCGATACGGCTACTGGGTCGACAGATTCTTCAGCGGCGCTCGCGCCTCGGTGTTCGGAGCCTGCTCTCCCGCCGTCTTGGGCATTGGCTGCATGATCCACGCGCTTACGATCGCGGCGGTCTGGTCGCTTGGCCAAGCGCAAGCGCTCGCGCTATCGCTCGCCGATGCCGCGGTATTGTTCGCGGTGATGATTGGCGTGGCGCTTGTACCCTTCACTGTCGGCGGGTGGGGCCTGCGCGAGCTGGCAATGGTCTCGCTATTTGGCAATCATGGACTGACTCCGGAGCGTGCGCTGGTGTTTTCGATGTATTTTGGGTTAACCAGTATTCTGGCTTCGCTGCCTGGCGCAGTCGCCTGGATTGCGTTCCTGTTCTCGCGATCGGAACGAGCTGCTCAGCATGAGCCACCGATCTGATGCCGACCCCACACCATAGGCTCTAGCTGGCACTGCAGAGACAAACAGGCATGGCGGCGCAGCGGCGCAATATTGCGGTGATTGGCCTCGGTTACGTCGGGCTACCGGTAGCGGTGGCGTTTGCGCGATCCGGTGCCGCGGTGATCGGATTCGACATCGATCGGGAGCGCATTGAGGAGCTGCATGCCGGTTTCGACAGGACGCGGGAAGTCGAAAAAAAGCAACTGGCGCAGCCGACGCTTGTCTACACCTTTGAACCCGAGGCCTTGGCACCAGCGGACTTCTTCATCATCACCGTGCCGACGCCGATCGACGCATCGCGCCGGCCCGATCTGAGTGCGGTCTTCCGCGCCGCAGAGACCGTAGGTCGCGTACTCAAGCGCGGCGATATCGTGGTCTTGGAGTCGACCGTCTATCCGGGCGTGGTCGAGGAAGAGTGTGGGCCGATCTTGCAACGCGTATCTGGCTTGCGTTGCGGCCACGATTTTACCCTTGGCTACTCACCTGAGCGTATCAATCCAGGTGACAAAGAACATCGCTTCGAGACGATCACCAAAATCGTTGCCGGACAAGATGAGAGGACCTTGCAAATTGTTGCCGAGACATATCGGGCAGTCATCAAGGCTGGGATTCATCGCGCGCCGTCGATCAAAGTGGCGGAAGCGGCAAAAGTCATCGAGAACGCGCAACGCGATCTCAATATTGCTTTCATGAATGAACTTTCGGCCCTATTCGAGCGCATAGGAATCGATACCGGCGATGTGCTCGCCGCCGCGGGGACCAAATGGAATTTTCAAAGATTCACTCCCGGGCTGGTCGGCGGCCACTGCATCGGTGTCGATCCTTATTATTTGACCTATCGCGCGGATAAGGCCGGATACGAGCCGCAGGTGATTTTGGCCGGCCGCAAAATCAACGATGGCGTCGGTCAGCGCATTGCGCGCGAATGCGTTCGCCGCCTGCTCAAACGGAAAAACGAAGCATCGGTAGTCACGATTCTTGGTATGGCTTTCAAAGAAAACGTTCCGGACGTACGGAATTCAAAAGTCGCCGATATCATCGACGAGTTGCTCTCCTACGGCCTTACAGTGCAGGTGCACGACCCGCTCGCCGATCAGTGCGAAGTCAAACGCGAGTACGCCATTGAGCTTATGCCATTGGACTCGCTGCAACCGGCCGACGCGGTAATATTCGCGGTGGCGCACGAGCCTTTCGTGCGCGGCGGTTGGCCGCTTGTCGCCAAACTTCTAAAACTGGGCGGCGGCCTCGTGCTCGACGTCAAATGGCAGCTTGATCGCACGAAGTGCCCCGATTTAATCGAACTGTGGCGGCTATGACCGAATACCATCCGCCACAGAACAAAAAACGTCGAGAGCGCCCATGCCGCAAGGTGCAGTCTTAGTTACCGGCGTTGCAGGCTTCATCGGCTTTGCTCTGGCCCGCCGACTTCTCGAAGGTGGTCGCGCCGTGGTCGGCGTGGACAGCATCAACGATTACTATGATCCGGGACTCAAGAAGGCCCGGCTCGACGTCCTCGGCAACTTCGGCAATTTTACCTTCCACAAAGTCGATCTCGCTGCGCAGCGCGATGTCGAAAGCATCTTTCGCGCAGGCAAATTCGGGCCGGTCGTGCATCTCGCAGCGCAAGCCGGGGTTCGCTACTCGCTGCAAAATCCGCATGCTTATCTCGACGCTAATCTCGCGGGCTTTCTCAATGTGCTCGAAGGCTGCCGTCATCGGCAGACCGAACACCTCGTCTTTGCCTCCTCAAGTTCCGTCTATGGCGCCAATACCCTGCCATTCTCGGTGCACAACAACGTCGATCATCCGATCAGCCTTTACGCCGCCACCAAGAAAGCGAACGAACTGATGGCGCATGCCTATAGCCACTTGTATGGACTGCCGGCGACTGGCCTGCGCTTTTTCACCGTTTACGGACCGTGGGGCCGCCCGGATATGGCGATGTACATTTTCGCCAAGGCTATCGCCGAGGGACAGCCTATCAAACTATTCAATCACGGCAGGATGCGGCGTGATTTCACTTATATCGACGACGTGGTCGAGGCCGTCGAGCGGGTCATTGCCAAGATCCCAGCTAGAGGCGAACCGCCGGTGGCCGGCAATTGGGATCCCTCAACGAGCACCGCGCCGTGGCGAATTTACAACATCGGTAACAATCGCAGCGTCGAGGTTCCGCAGGTGGTCGCCTTGCTGGAGCAAGAGCTTGGGCGCAAGGCGAGACTGGAGCTTGTGCCGATGCAGCCAGGGGACGTACCGGAGTCCTGCGCGAATGTCGACGATCTAATGCGGGACGTCGGCTTTCGTCCGGGAACCTCGATCGAGTATGGAGTGCGAAGCTTCGTTGCCTGGTTTCGGCAATACCATGGCCTCTAGTTCCAAGATCGCTGAGGTCTTTTCTCGTCCGCTTGGACTATAATAGCAAAATGAGGGGATTTCTGCGTAGCCCGCGGCGCGTACTCATCGTCGTGCACGACCTCGTGGTCACCGCACTGGCGATGCTGGCAACTTTGTATCTTCGTTTTGCCGACGGGCAAAATGGTGGATTGGACGAGCGCTATCAATGGCTCCTGATCATCTTGCCTTGCTACCTCGCCTACGCCGGCGTGATCTATTGGTACTTTCACTTGTATATGGCGAAGTGGCGTTTCGCTTCGCTGCCGGACCTACGCAATATCTTCCAGGCAGTCACGGTTCTTGCGATTTCGCTTCTCGTGCTCGATTACGTGCTTTTGTATCCGACGCTCTTTGGCACGTTCTTCTTCGGCAAGGTCACGATCGCGCTTTATTGGTTCCTGCAGATGTTCTTCTTGGGCGGTCCCCGGATCGCCTATCGGCTGTTCAGACTGTCGCGAACCCGGCACCACGTCAAAGGTCCGGATGCGATGCCGACGCTGATCGTCGGCCGCGCCGCAGACACCGAGGTGCTGCTGCGCGCCATCGAGAGCGGTGCTGTGAAGAACGTCATGCCAGTTGGAATTCTTTCGCCGTCCTCGGCGGACCAGGACCATTCGGTGCGCGATGTACCGGTGCGGGGCTTCCTGACCGATCTGGAAGCCGTGGTCGTCAGCCTGAGGTCGCAAGGAGTTCATGTCAGCCGGATGGTCTTGACGCCGAGTGCTCTTGAACCGGAACTGCATCCGGAAACGATGCTGATGCTGGCGCGGCGGCTTGGACTCGCAGCGAGCCGTATGCCTTCGCTCGGCGGTGGCGAGGAGGCGTTGCGTCTGACGCCGATCAACGTGGAGGACTTGCTACTCCGCCCGAGCGTGAAGATCGATTATCGCCGGCTCGAACATTTCATTCGCGGCAAAACCGTTGTGGTCACCGGCGGCGGCGGTTCGATCGGCTCGGAAATTTGCGACCGGGTCGTCAACTTTGGCGCTGCGAGAATGCTGGTTATCGAGAATTCAGAGCCGGCGTTGCACGCCGTCCTCGAGCAGCTTGCCGCCAAATCGAGTGCAACTGCGGTCGACGGACGCATCGCCGATATTCGCGACCGCGATCGGATGTTTACGCTAATCGGCGAAGCAAAACCGAATCTGGTTTTCCATGCCGCGGCGCTTAAGCACGTGCCGCTCCTCGAGCGCAACTGGGAGGAAGGAATCAAAACCAACGTGTTCGGCTCGGTCAATGTCGCTGATGCATCGCGCCATGCTGGGGCCACAGCGATGGTGATGATTTCGACCGACAAGGCGATCGATCCGGTGTCGGTGCTTGGGGCGACCAAGCGGCTTGCAGAAATGTACTGTCAGGCGATCGATGGCGGCAGCAGAAGCACGAGCCGGAACAATGGCGGCAAGCCGCCGATGCGGATGATTGCGGTGCGGTTCGGCAACGTGCTTGCCTCCAATGGATCAGTCGTACCAAAATTCAAAGCTCAGATCGAAGCGGGAGGGCCGGTCACGGTGACGCATCCGGATATGGTGCGTTACTTCATGACGATCCGCGAAGCTTGCGATCTCGTCATCACCGCCGCCAGCCACGCGCTCGGCGCGGCCCATGCAACGACGTCGGTTTACGTGTTGAACATGGGGCAGCCGATCAAGATCGTCGATCTTGCGGAACGAATGATTCGTCTCAGCGGCCTCGAGCCGGGTCGCGACGTCGACATTGTTTTCACCGGCATCCGTCCCGGTGAACGGTTGAATGAGATCCTGTTCGCACGGGAGGAGCCAACGTCCGATATTGGTATCGAAGGCGTTGTCGCCGCCGCGCCAGTGTGCCCTTCAATCGATGTGGTCGAAGGTTGGCTCGCCAAACTCAAGCAAGATCTCGATGGCGGCGAGCGCGCCGCTATTTACAGCGTGTTACGCCAAGCCGTGCCGAATTTTGCCGGCGAAATGGAACCGACCAGGAAGTGATCGCGATCACGAGCCGCGGAGGCTCGCGATATTGTGCCCCGCTAACTCCTTCTGCCAGGCGCGGCAGTCAGTCACATAGCGAAGATCGCGAGCGCCGGCGTCATCGGGTTGCGCTATCTTTGGGCATCGTCAACGCGAAGACCGTATCGATGCGGCTGTGCCAACGAGCGACGGGGAGGGCAAAATGCAATTCATTAATGATTGGAGTTTTGCACGCTTGATTCTCGGCGCCGGTGCAATCGCCGGTTCATTAGCGCTGCTCGTTTGCGTGGCGAAGGCGCAAGACAAAAATTCGCCAGGCAGCACATATGTAATGAAAATTTCGACCCCGACCATCAACGATGTCCCCGATACCTATGCCAGGAATTTCGGGGCGGCTCTGGAGCGGGACTCCGGCGGGCGGATAAAGGCCGAAGTTTATCCCGCAAGCCAGCTGGGCTCAATTCCGCGACAGATCGAGGGCACCCAATTCGGCGCAATTCAATGCGAAGTCGTTCCGCCGGAATTCATGGTCGGTCTCGATCAGCGTTTTGAGGTGCTCGCCGCGCCTGGACTGGTTAGCTCGCTGGCGCAGGGTCAAGATGTCGCCGCGGATCCAGAAGTCCGCAAGCTGATGTTCAGCCTCGGCGTCGACAAAGGTTTGCACGGCGTCGGCTTGTTCATGGCCGAATCCGCAATCGTCGTCACCAAGAATCCGATCCGCCATATTGGCGATTTCAAAGGCAAAAAAATCAGAATTTTCGCTTCCAAATTCCAAAGCGAGGCCTTCGAGCGCTTCGGCGTGACGCCTGTAGCCATGACGCTCGGCGATGTGCTGCCTGCGATCCAGCAGGGCACGATCGATGGTGCTGTAACTGGAATGGGTCCAGTCGTTCACATGCATTTCGTCGACACCGCAAAATACGTAACCATGACCAACCAACCGGCGATCTTCCTCATCGCTGCGATCAATAAGAAATGGTACGACAGCTTGCCTAAGGACCTGCAGCAGATGGTGGACCGCGACGCTTTACAGGAATCAGCGGCGATCCGTCAGTTTGCGACTGACCAGCGTGGGAAGGTCGAGGCCGCCTATACGGCGAGCGGCGGCGAGGAGATCAAACTGCCGCCGGACGAGCAGGCGACGTTTTTGAAAACGCTTTCTAGCGTCGGCGCTGACGTATCGAAATCGAACCCGCAGCTCGCGGCTGCCTATAAGATCGTGACTGACGCCGCGGCGCGGGCGCAGCAAGCTGCCAACCAGTAAGATTTGGCATTTCCCCGCCGGCCAGACCCATCAGCAGCGATCCGCAGAAACCCATGTCTATTTCCGGACGTAAGGCTGCAGCGCGCCTCTTCATGACTGCACTTTTGATTCTGCTCGGTGCAAGCCCCGACGCTCGCGCGGCCGATAAGCCCTATGTGATGAAAATATCGCTTGCCACCCTGAACGATGCTTTGCACCAGTTCGCGAAAGACTATGCGGCCGCTGTTGAGAGGGATTCAGCAGGTCGCATCAAAGCCGAGATTTATCCCAATAGCCAGTTGGGTTCGACCCAGAGGCAGGTCGAGGGCGTTCAGTTTGGCGCCATCCAGTGCTTGATCGTTCCACCTGAATTTCTTGCCGGGATCGATGAGCGCTTTGAACTTCTGGCGGCCCCTGGTCTCGTCAACTCCATGGCGAATGGGCAACGTGTGGCGGCCGATCCAGCTGTTAAGCAGTTGATGCTCGGCCTTGGCGCGAACAAGGGACTGGATGGCGTGGGGCTATTCATGGCAACACCGTCGTCAGTGATTAGCATAAAACCCATTCGGCATCTCGATGACTTCAAAAGCAAGAAAATTCGAGTTTTTCCCTCCCAGTTCCAGAGAGAGGCAATGCAGCGCCTCGGAGCAACGCCAAAACCGATGTCGTTAGGCGAAGTCTTGCCGGGGCTCCAGGACAATGTCCTCGACGCTGCCGTTTCTGCCACGACAGTCTTCGTCACCATGCATTTCCAGGACGCGGCGAAATTTGTTACCGAGACAGGCCAACCGGCCATCTTCGGAATCGCTGAGCTCAGCAAGAAATGGTATGACGGCTTGCCACCTGATTTGCAGGAGATCATGAACAAAGGGGCTAGTTCCGAATCGGTGGCGATCAATGCGTGGGTGATCGATTTCAACGCCAAGACGCGGCAAGATTGGATTGTCGGTGGTGGCGAATTGATTAGCTTGCCCCCGGACGAGCAGGCGGCGATGCTAAACGCGCTGGCAAGCGTCGGCGAAGACGTCTCAATGACCAAAGCTGAACTTCATGCTGCGTATCATATCGTCACCGAGGCGGCGCAACGAAATCGTTAGGCATCCAGGATACTTGATGCGTGCAGAACAGTGGTGACGGTGCGGCAACGCGTCAAGCAAGAGATCGACCAATTCCATGAAATATAATGTTGTTGCATTGGTTTTGCGGAAATACCGGAGAAAGCGAGACATGCGCCTCATAGGATGGCGTCACTCGACGCAGGGCATCGCGGGCGGTTTTGCGATTTTGTTCATGTGTTGGCTTGGGCCGGCGCACGCACAGGAAAAAACCTACGTGATGAAAGTGACGACGCCAACGATCAACGACGGGCCGCATCTGCTTGCCAAGAATTTTGCTGCCGCAGTCGAGCGGGACTCTGGCGGCAGGATCAAAGGCGAGGTCTATCCCGCAAGCCAATTAGGCTCGATCCCTCGGCAAATCGAAGGGGTGCAATTCGGCGCCATCCAGGCTGCAGTCATTCCGCCAGAGTTTTTCGTCGGCGTTGACGAGCGGTTCGAAGTCATGGCCGCGCCGGGACTGGTGAATTCGATCGAACATGGCCAACGTCTCGCAACAGATCCAGCGGTACTCAAGCTGATGCTCGGTCTTGGCGCTAGTAAAGGGTTGCACGGCGCCGGAATGTTTTTTGTGCAGCCAGATTCGCTAGCGTCAAAAGTGGCGATCCGCAGCCTAGCGGATTTCAGGGGCAAGAAAATTCGGATATTCGCCTCGGATTTCCAATCCGAGGCGCTCAAGCGGTTGGGCGCTACCCCGGTCGCGATGACGCTTGGCGACGTCCTGCCGGCGCTGCAGCAGGGCACGATTGACGGCGCGGTTGCTGGCATCACCGTATTCTCCGCGTTTCACTATCAGGATGCGGCGAAATACGTGACAGAAATCAATCAACCCTCGATCTTCCTGATGCTCGAAATAAGTCGGACCTGGTATGATTCATTGTCGCCTGATTTGCAGAAGATCGTCGACAAGGACGCCGCCATGGAGACGGTGGCGATTAATCCGGCTGCGCTCGATTTTTTCAATAAGGCGCGCGAAGCATGGACGGTTAAGGGCGGCGAACTGATTAGTCTACCGCCGGCGGATCAGGCAAAGCTTATACAGACCATCGCCAGTGTCGGTGAGGACGTGTCGCGGCCGAAACCCGCACTACATGATGCCTTCGAAATCGTAGCGGAAGCGGCGAAGCGCACCTCACGGCAGCAGACCCAATGATCCGCGGCATCTTCCTTGGATGAGCGCAGCGATTTGACTTTCTGAAGCGTCGACGCGTTTGCGAAAGCTACCAGAGACTCGGCAGTGCTTGATCGAATAGTCATCGGCGTTCGCTGGCTCCTTGCGATCACGCGCACGGCGGCAGCGATATTTTTGATTGCCAGTGTCGGCATCAATTTTGTCAACATCATTGGTCGCTACTTCTTCAGCGTTTCGATTCCTTGGGCCGAGGAGATCATGCTGTTTCTCATGGTTGGCTGCGTCTTCACGGGCTGTTGCGCCGTGGCGTGGGAAGGCAGGCAAATCCGAATGGATGTGGTGGTGGTGATGTTGCCACCAAAACTGCGCGAGCTGGTCAACATACTATCGGAACTCGTAATGATCGCGGCTGCTGCTGCGGTGACAGTGTTCGCCTGGCCGGTCGTCACTCAGCTCGCTGCCTTCGACCAGCGGAGCCAAGCGGCGAACTTTCCACTCTTCATTCCGCAAGCGATGGTACCGATCGGTTACAGTTTGATGGGATTGATGGTCGCAATCCGCCTTCTCACGCAATCTCGCCGCGGCTCTGGAAACCGCGCCGAGGCATCTCGTTAGCGAGCCGCGGCAATGGCCTATGTCGTCTTCTTTGGTCTGCCGGTAGCGCTTCTTATCCTCGGTTTTCCAATTTTCCTTATTCTGCTCGTCACCTCGATCATCGCAGTTCTCACTGTTGCCGACGTCCCGACCGAGGTCATTCAAACCTACATGTTCGGCAGCCTGGACAACTTTCCACTGCTCGCCGTGCCGTTTTTCGTTCTCGCCGGTGAAATCATGGCGCAGGGTGGCATCGCGCGCCGGATTATCGCGATGGTAATGGCGATGGTCGGCGGGGTACGCGGTTCGCTTGCCGTGACGACAGTGGCGGCTTCCGAACTATTCGGCGCGATGTCTCATACCGCCGTCGGCACCGTCGTCGCCATGGGCCGGATGATCTACCCAGCGCTCAAGGAGGGCGGCTACAACGAGCGTTTTGCGGTCGGCCTCATCGCCTCATCCGGCGCCATCGCCGTTGTCATCCCGCCGTCGATCGCAATGATTCTTTATGCCGTTTCGGCGGAACAATCCGCTGTTCTTCTGTTCACCGCTGGCATTCTGCCCAGTATCCTGATTGGAATCATCGATGCAGCTTATGTCATGAGTTACGCCAGGGCTAAGCGCGTACCGCTTGGCACCAGCGCGCGTTGGGAAACGATATGGAAAACCACCAAAGACGCGAGCTGGTCGATCGGATCGCTGGCGGTGATTTTCGGCGGCATTTATGGCGGTGTCTTCACGCCGACGGAAGCGGCCGGCGTTGCCGTGGTCTATTCGCTGTTTGTAACGATGGTGGTCTATCGCGAGGTCGATTTGGTGGGATTTTGGCGTATTCTGCTCTCCTCGGCGTACCTGATCTCGCAAATCCTCCTCATTGTTACGTCTGCGGGCATCTATTCGTGGTTGCTGACGACCAGCGGCATCCCGCAACAAGTCGTTAACGCGATCAATGCGCTTAATATGCCGAAATGGGAGCTGCTGCTCTGCCTCAACGTCGGGCTGCTTTTGGCAGGAAGTTTCCTCGAGCCGCCGGCGGCGATCCTCATTCTCACTCCGCTGTTGTTGCCAATTGTGCGCGGCGCCGGCGTGAATGCGATCCATTTTGGAATTATCGTTGCCGTGAATCTCAGCCTCGGCATGTACACGCCGCCGTTCGGACTCAATCTATTTTCATCGCAGGCAATATTCGACGCGCCGTTGAGTCGAATCTATCTCGGCGTTTTGCCGTTTTTGCTGATCAATTTCGTGGCGCTCATGATCATAACTTACGTTCCGGCGATTTCGATGGTTCTGTTGCAGCATTGAGCGACAGAAATCACATTTGCTGAAGCATTTCCCAAATAAAAAACGCAAGGAAATCGTTGCCAATGACCAAAGCGGTGCTCGGCATCATCGGCGGCTCCGGGATCTACGATCTTCCGGGCCTCGAGACAGTGCGATCGAAAACGATAAAAAGTCCTTGGGGCCAGCCGTCGGCGCCGCTGCGGGTGGGCGAGATTGGCGGGCTACCGGTGGTTTTTCTATCCAGGCATGATCAAGGCCATAGCCACTCGCCATCAGATATCAACTATCGCGCCAATATCGACGTCCTTAAACGCGCCGGCGTTACCGATCTTGTTTCATTGTCCGCCTGCGGCTCCTTCAAAGAAAATCTGCCGCCTGGTACATTCGTTCTGGTCGATCAGTTCGTCGACCGCACGTATAAGCGGGACAGTTCGTTTTTCGGCAAAGGCTGTGTCGCGCATGTGTCGATGGCGCATCCGGTCTCGCCCCGCCTGCGCATCCACCTCGCCGAGGCGGCATTGGCCGAAGGCATCGAATTGGTGCGGGACGGCACTTATGTATGTATCGAGGGCCCGCAGTTTTCCACTCTGGCAGAAAGCCTGACCTACAAGAATCTCGGTTATTCGGTCATCGGCATGACCAACATGCCGGAGGCCAAGCTCGCGCGAGAAGCAGAGATCTGCTACGCGACAGTCGCCATGGTCACGGACTTCGATTGTTGGCATCCGGACCATGACGCCGTGACCGTGCAGGACATCATCAAGGTGCTGACGGCCAATGCCGAGAAGGCGGCGCGACTGGTGGCGCGGCTTGCGCGCGATTTTCCGCGCCAGCATGAGCCTTGCCCGATCGGCTGCGATCGCGCTCTCGACAACGCCTTGATAACGGCGCCAAAGTCGCGCGATCCGAAGCTTCTCAAGAAGCTTGATGCGGTAGCTGGACGCGTCTTACGTCGGAAGTAGAACAGTAATCGGTCCTAAGATATGGCTGCGGCCGAATCGGTCATCCCTCTGATCATGTGCGGCGGCGCCGGCACTCGGCTGTGGCCGGCATCGCGCGAAGGCCGGCCAAAGCAATTTTTACCCTTATTTGGCCCGCGCTCGACCTTTCAGGATACCATCCATAGGGTCTCGGATCCGACCCTGTTCGCTCGTCCGATCGTCGTGACCAACACGCAATATCGATTTTTGGTCGCTGAGCAGCTGGCCGAAATCGGAGCGGACGCCGACATTCTGCTCGAGCCGGTGCGCCGCGATTCCGGTCCGGCGATCGCGGCCGGCGCGGCGTTCGCCATCAAGCGCGCCGATAATCCGTTGATCGTCGCACTCGCTGCCGACCACGTCATCTCCGATGCGGTGGCCTTCGTCAAAGTCTGCGGTCTCGCCGCGGATGCCGCACGCGCTGATCATATTGTTACCTTCGGCGTGCGCCCGACACGGCCGGCAACGGAATATGGCTATATTCGCGCCGGCGCATCGATTGGCGCAGACATTTTCGCAGTGGAGGAATTCGTCGAGAAACCAGACCGAAAAACCGCCGATCGTTACCTGAAGGAGGGATATCTCTGGAATTCCGGAAATTTCATGTTTCGTGCCGGTCTGCTCCTCGCCGAATACGAAAAATTTGAACCGCAAGGCTTCGCCGCCGTGATGGCGTCTGTCCAGAGTGCTGGCAGAGATTTGGGTTTCGTCACGCTTGAACCCGAAGCCTTCGCGCGGATGGGCGCCAAGTCGATCGATTACGCGGTGATGGAGCGCACCGACCGCGCGGCCGTGATGCCGGTGTCGTACGGCTGGTCCGATGTGGGCTCCTGGCAGGCGGTCTGGGAATTGTCTAGCCAGGATACACTCGCCAATGTGGCCCGCGGCTCCGTCGTGTTTGTCGATTCCCGCGGCTCCTACGTAATGAGCGACAAACATCTGGTCGCGCTGTTCGGGGTCGAAAACCTCGTCGTCGTCACCACGGACGATGCCGTTTTGGTGGCTAAGCGCGAGAACGGCGACGGATTGCGGCGGCTGGTGCAGGAGTTAAAGAAAGTCGCGCCTGCGGTTACCGAGGAGCACCTGAAGGTGCATCGGCCGTGGGGCTCATACCAGGCGGTCGACAGCGGATCGCGCTTTCAGGTCAAGCGGATTATCGTGAAGCCGCGCGGACGCCTCTCGCTGCAAATGCACCATCACCGGGCCGAACACTGGATCGTGGTGCGAGGCACCGCCCGCGTCACCATTGGCGATGAGATCAAGACCATTCACGAAAATGAATCGACTTACATTCCGATTGGGGCGAAGCACCGCTTGGAAAATCCGGGTAAGATCGATCTGGAATTGATCGAGGTACAGACCGGAAGCTATCTCGGCGAGGACGATATTGTGCGCATCGAGGACGATTACCGACGCTCCTGAGGATTTCTTGGCGACCTCAAGTATTTGAGTAAATTCAAAACGTTACCGCCCTACGCCTGCGTCCCCCTGAAAGTCAAGCGTAAGCCGGTGAAGCAATTTGTGTATGGATACCGACATTGGCCCGGTCGCCAGTTGAGATCGGATATGCTAACGGAAACACTGGGTTGGCTCCGGGGTAGTGGGGGGCTTTCGGGTCATGGCTGAGGTTGAGGGATTGGGCGGCGAACGCGCCTTGCGTGTCGGCGTGGTTGGCGTCGGCGTGATGGGCAGCAATCATGCCCGGGTTCTTGCGGACATGCCGGGGGTGAAGCTGATCGGCGTTGCCGATCCGGATCGGAAACGCTGCGAACAAGTTGCTCGCTCGCTCGGCTGCGCCTCGTTTGCCGACGCCGATGGTCTGCTGCGCCGCCGCGTCGATGCCGTCACCATTGCGGCACCGACGCACTTTCATCGCGAAATCGCAATCGATTGCGCGGCGCGCGGCATCCACGTCTTGGTCGAGAAACCGATCGCTTCAACCGTGGAGGAAAGCCGCGCCATTGTCGCCGCCGCTCGGCGTGCCGGCGTCACGTTGATGGTCGGCCACGTCGAGCGCTTCAATCCGGCGGTTCAGTCGATCAAGCGCGCCATCAAGGATCAGGACATTCTCTCGATCGCCATCACCCGGGTCGGACCGTTTCCGCCGCGGATGTCGAACGTAGGCGTCGTTATCGATCTCGCAGTGCACGACATCGACCTCATTCGCTGGTTCACTGACTCCGAGATCGTCGAGATCCAGCCGCAGACCTCAAGCGCCGTCGCCGAGCGCGAAGATATCGCACTCCTGCAGTTCCGTACCGCGTCTGGCGTGCTTGCGCATATCAACACGAATTGGCTGACGCCGTTTAAAGCCCGCACCATTCACATCGCCACACGAGACAAATATCTGATCGGCGATCTGCTGACGCTGCAGGTGACTGAATGTTTCGGCTTTCAGCCGGATGGCAGCTATTCGATGCGCCACCTCTCGGTCGGCTATGCCGAACCGCTACGATCGGAGCTCCTTGCTTTCGTCAGCGCGATCCGCAGCAGCGAAACGCCGGCGGTCACGGGTGAAGAAGCGGTCGCCAGCCTTGAAATCGCGATCCGTTGCCTGGATGCGCGCTCCGTGCATCCCGTCGTAGCCCGACGTCAGGCGCCGCGGCGCGTCGTCGGCTGATTGTGTTTTGCCAAGTTCGACAAAAAGCGTTCGACCAAAAGCATTCCAAGGCCGAACATGAATCAACACGCGCGAGTTGAAGAAAGGCCGATTCCGTTCATCGATGTGGCAGCGCAGCGCCGCCGTCTCGGCCGCGCTATCGACGATGCGGTCGCGCGTGTGCTTGCGCATTGCCAGTTCATCCAAGGCCCCGAAGTGCACGTGCTTGAGGCTGAGCTTGCGGCCTACTGTGGCGTGCGCCATGCGATCGGCTGCGCCAGCGGGACCGATGCGCTGCTGCTTGTGTTGATGGCATGGCAGGTTGGCCCCGGCGATGCGGTGATCTGCCCATCCTTCACCTATCATGCGACGGCAGAAATGGTTGCGCTTCTTGGCGCGACGCCAATCATCGCCGATGTACTGCCGGATACTTTCAATCTCGATCCGGCGAGCTGCGAGCGGGCCGTAACCACGGCGAAGCGGTTGGGGCTTAATGCTCGCGCGGTCATACCGGTCGATCTGTTTGGCCTGCCCGCGGATCACGATGCCATTTCTGCCGTCGCCGCGGCACATGGCCTTTTGGTGCTCGACGATGCGGCGCAAGCATTTGGCGCACGCTATCGCGGCAAGCGGATCGGCGCCCTGGCGACGGCGACCACGACCAGCTTCTTTCCCGCCAAGCCGCTTGGCTGTTATGGCGACGGCGGCGCCGTTTTCACCGATGATGACGCGCTCGCTGCGCGGGTGAAAAGTATCCGCTTTCACGGCGAGGGCGTCGATCGGTCCGAGGCTGCGCGCATCGGCATTACCGGCCGGCTCGATACCATCCAGGCGGCGATCCTGATCGAGAAGCTGAAAATCTTTCCCGAGGAGATGGAAGCGCGCGATCGCGCCGCCGCGCGTTACTCGGCCGCACTTGCCGATGTCGCGCTCGTGCCCCGCGCCGGCAATGAATCGACCTCAGTCTGGGCGCAATACACAATCCGGCTTCAACCGGGCAGGCGCAATGCGCTTGCCGCCGCGCTCAAGGCCCAAGGCATTCCGACCGCGATCTATTACACCAAGCCATTACATCGCCAACCAGCTTACCGGGACTGTCCGCTCGCCGAGGGCGGGGTTCCAGTCAGTGACCGACTTGCCGAAGAGGTGATCAGTCTGCCGATGCACGCCTATCTCGAGTCGCCGGTTCAAGATCGTATCATCGAGGCCGTGCGCCGCGCGCTGGTAAAGTGAAAATCTGCTTCGCTGGCTAACGCGCTCCAAAGTCCACACGGAAACGGCGATCTGCCTACAATGCAAGTCCCTGCCTTCGCGGCTTCCCGCCGTGGTGCTAGATATTCGACGATGATCGGGAAGATTCTCACGGTAGGCGGCTACACGCTTCTGTCCCGTCTCACCGGTTTTCTGCGCGATATTATGCTCGCCGCGATTATCGGCGCGGGTCCGGTTGCGGACGCATTCTTTGTCGCCTTCCGGCTACCGAATCACTTTCGCGCAATTTTTGCAGAAGGCGCTTTCAACGCCGCATTCATTCCAGCCTATGCGCGTATCCGCACCGAAGGGGGCGTCACCGCGGCGAAACAGTTCGGCGATCGTATTTTCACGCTGCTGTTAGCCTCTCAGATCGTGCTGCTGTTCCTAGCGCTAGCGTTCACGCCTCAGGCGATCGAGTTGCTGGCGCCCGGCTTTTCGCGTGAGCCGCAGCAATTCGCACTCGCAGTTTCCTTGACGCGGATCACCTTCCCATACCTCCTGCTCATCACGCTCGTCACATTGTGGGGCGGCATCCTTAACGCGTTGCATCGATTCGCCGCCGCGGCTGCGGCGCCGATCCTTCTCAATGTGACGATGATGGCCACGCTTGCGCTCGCTTATTGGTTCCCGGGGGCGGGCTATGCCGCGGCTTGGGGCGTGCTGATCTCCGGCGTTCTGCAAGCACTTCTAGTGGGCGGCGACACCATCGCTGCGGGCGTCATGACGTCGTTGCGCGCCTTGCAATGGGACAAAGACGTGCAGCGCTTCTTCAAGGCGCTCCTCCCGGCGACGCTCGGGTCGGCGGGCACGCAGCTTGCGCTGTTTGCCGACACGATCATTGCAAGCTTCTTGTCGGCTGGCGCAATTTCGGCCTTGTACTACGCGGATCGGATCGATCAGCTGCCAATCGGCGTTATCGGCATTGCTGTCGGCACTGTGTTGGTTCCTGAAATCACGCATCGGCTCGCGTCGGGAGACGAGGAAGGCGCCCGGGCGGCACAGAATCGCGCAATCGAATTCGCGCTTGTGTTCGCGCTACCCTGCGTCGTCGCATTTCTGAGCGTGCCCGGGCTAATAATGCGCGCCTTGTTCATGCGCGGCGCATTCACCGCTGACGATGCGCATGCCGCAGCCTTGACCCTGATGGCATACACGGTCGGGCTGGTTCCTTTCATCCTGATCCGAAGCGTAGTGGCGCCGTTTCTCGCGCGCGGCGATACCGCGACCCCGGTGAAAGCGGCCCTGATCGGAACTGCGGTCAACATCGTTTGCAAGGTGGTGTTGATGTTTCCGCTGGCGCAAGTCGGGCTCGCGCTCGCCACGTCGATCGGAGCATGGCTTAATTTCATCTTGGTTCTGTATTTCGCCGCTCGCGCCCGGCTCATCGCAGTCGACGCTGAACTCAAGATGACGCTCACCAAACTCGCTGCGGCTGCACTCGCGCTTGGTCTGGTTTTGGCGGTCGCCGTGCCTGTTGTCACGGCAATGTTATCCTCGTGGTCCAGGTTTCGCGACGAATCGACCTTGGCGCTATTGGTGGTGATTGGTGGCATTGTCTATGGCGGACTGGTGATCGTGCTACTTGGCCGGCGCTGGCTGTCGCTGATGCGTGGGAGTGCCCTGAGCCGTTCGGCGTCGCCGCAAACCTCCGGCCTGGATCAAGGCTGATAGCAACAGGAAACGACAATGCGCGTAACGATGATCGGCGCCGGCTATGTTGGTCTCGTTTCAGGCGCCTGTTTTGCCGATTTCGGTCATCAGGTGACCTGCATTGATAAAGATACGGCAAAAATTGCTTCGCTGAACCGTGGCGAAATTCCCATCTTCGAGCCAGGTTTGGCCGAACTCGTCGAATCCAATGTGCGGCAGGCGCGGCTTGAATTTGCGGCAGAAGCGTCCCAGATCGGCGAGGCCGATGCGGTATTTATCGCGGTTGGCACGCCATCACGCCGCGGTGACGGCCACGCCGACCTGAGCTTCGTCTATCAGTCGGTGCGCGATATTGCACCGCTGCTTGGCAGCGCCGCCGTGGTGATAACCAAATCGACGGTGCCGGTGGGCACCGGCGACGAGATCGAAAATATCCTGCGCGACAATCGGCCGAATACCGATATTCAGGTCGTTTCAAACCCGGAATTTTTGCGCGAAGGAGCAGCAATCCAAGACTTCAAACATCCTGATCGCATCGTGGTAGGTAGCGACGATGACCGTGCGCGCAAGGTGCTGGCCGACCTCTATCGCCCGCTTTATTTGAATACGTCGCCGATCATCTATGTCGATCGGCGTACCGCCGAGCTGATCAAGTACGCCTCCAACGCTTTTCTCGCGACCAAGATTACGTTCATCAATGAGATAGCTGATTTGTGCGAGCAGGTCGGCGCTGACGTCCAGGAGGTCGCGCGCGGCATGGGACTCGACAATCGCATCGGCGGCAAATTTCTTCACGCCGGGCCGGGTTTCGGCGGATCGTGCTTCCCCAAGGACACAAGCGCGTTGATCAAGACTGCTCATGATCACGGCGTGCCGTTGCGGCTTGTCGAAACAGTTTCCGCCGTCAACGAGCAACGTAAGCGCGCTATGGCGCGCAAGGTCGTTCAGGCGCTCGGCGGTTCCGTGCGCGGCAAGACCGTTGCCGTTCTCGGACTGACTTTCAAACCGAATACTGACGACACCCGCGATTCGCCGGCAATTCCGCTAATCACCGCGCTGCACGATTTAGGCGCCACGGTGCGTGGTTATGATCCAGCCGGGATGGAGCAGGCCAAACCGCTGCTGCCGGATGTGCACTATTGTCAGAGCGCCTATAGCGCTGCGCAAGGTGCCGATGCGGTCGTAATCGCGACCGAGTGGGAGCAGTTCCGCGCCTTGGATCTTTCTCGACTCAGAGCCGTCATGTCGCAGCCGGTCATTGTCGATCTGCGTAACATCTATCGCTCAGATGAAATGAAAAGAGCAGCGTTTCGATACGTCCCGGTTGGCCGGGCCGGAGTAGAGTAGCCTGAAAACCTAAGATTGTTCCGGAAATACAGCGCCCCTCCACACTAACCGGGCGAGGGGGCGTCGGATTTTTGGAAAACGGGCCGCCCCTCATCGGGGCGGCCCTCTTATTGAGCGGTAGAGATGGATGCCGGCAATCAACCCCATCGGATCGCGATCGCGCCGGCGATCGGCCGCGGCCGGGAGCGGACTGCATGACCGTCGTTGCCGGACTCAATGATCCATTGCCCGTTTTGCTGACCGACGATTTTGCCGACATGGTGCGGCCAAACGACAACGGCTCCTACCCCCGCCGGTCCAGGCCGACCCCAATGGGCCCAGTTGCGAGCAAGGTTAAATGACGGACCAGGATCGGCACCTACGAGACGCCGCATCTCCCAGCCGCACCAAGCCGCCGGCCGCGCCTGACCGCGCCCCCGATATGCCGTCAGGCTCCGATCGTAAGCGGTGTTCGCCGCCGCAAAAGCGAATAGCCCATTTGGCGGCACTGAATCGGAGCTTCCAATCGCACGTATACTGCGGCTCGCGACTGGGCGATGATGATGACGATGGCCGTGTTGATGCTCTCGCGCGTAAGCGGATTGAGCGAACATCACCATAGCCGCGGCAGCGACCGTTAAGGCCGTTGACTTCATGCAGTCACTCCTAGTTTTTGTGGTAATTTGTTATTTCGTCAGAAACAAAAAACCTCGCCACGATGAGCGAGGCCAGGCCTAGCAGACGAAAGCGCCTTGTTGATTCGTCAGGCGCGGCGGCCTCATAGCAGTAATCGAAGTTTTTTGGTCATCTAAAATTGCATGACAAGTATTTGTTTGCTGGATGGAATGCCAAATTCTTGCCCCGGTTCACCGACTGAATTGCGGCGATTCGTTGGTTATTAATTGTTTGTTGATTGACCAACATTCAAGTCTCGACGCGACGTGGCGAATTGACGATGACACGATTTTGCAGACCTTTCCCGAGCCCGTCGCAGGCCGGCTGTGCTGTCTTGATCCGGCGGCCATGACCCGATAGCGTTTACCCAAAGTCGTATGAGCGGACAGATGGCGTCATTCACCGTTGCGCCGTTGACTGAACACACCGCCGCCGAGGTGTGCGGCCTCGATTTCAGGAAACCGATCGATCCCGAGATTCGCAACACCTTGAACCGGGCCTTCGTCAATCATCACGTCCTGGTTATCCGCGACCAGCGCTTTGCGCCGGACGAGTTCAAATCGGCGGCACAATTATTCGGCGAACTCCAGCCGCACGATAAGAAAGAGCATCACGTTTCCGGCCACCCGGACGTTTCATATGTGTCAAATGATGAATTCGTGAACGGTCGGCGCATCATTCCCGGCGAGACGTTTCACACCGATCACTCCAATCATCCGCGCCCGCCGAAAGCCACGATGCTGTTCGCTGTCACGTTGCCCTCGCGCGGCGGCGACACACAATATGTCAATATGCACAATGCCTACGACGATCTGCCGACCCAGACTAAGGCCCAGATCGACGGGCTTAAGGCGGTGCATGTCTACCTCAGCAAATATAGTCCACGCCCGCTTGGCCAGTTGACTGAGGAAAGCCGCCGCGAGCTGCCGCCGCCCGGCATTCATCCTTTGGTACGCACCCATCCCGAGAATGGCCGCAAAGCACTGTTTCTCAATCCAGTGCGCATGGAATCGATTGTCGGAATGGAAGATCAGGCGGCGCTAACCCTCATCGATTATCTGATGCGGCACGCAACGCAAAAGAAATACGAGTACCGACACAAGTGGCGACACGGCGATTGGGTGCTGTGGGATAACCGCAGCGTCATGCATCAGGCCAATCCCGATTACGACATGAACGAGCGCCGTTATTTGTACCGCCTGATGCTCAAGGGCGAAGTGCCGGCGTGAGGCGGTGATGTTTGATGGCCGGCGCGACAAGACGCGGGCCGGGCGCTAGCTTCTTTGCCTCTCCCGCGGCACGGCCGCAATTGTAAGCCGCTCAACGCCGCGCAATACGTCGAAGGCGACGCTGCGGCCAATTTTGTCCCCGGTGAGCGCGCGCACCAGATCGTCGGCGCCGGTGATGGCGGCGCCATCAAGCGCGACGATAATATCTCCCGGCCGGAGACCGGCGCGCTCGGCGGCCGAATCCGGCTCGACGGTGCTGATCATGACTGCGCGATCCTGGGTCAATCCCGCGGCGCGCCGCCGCAGCGGCGGAATCGCGGTCTGTTGCGCGGCAATACCGATGAAGGCCCGCCGCACGCGGCCATGCCGCACCAGTTCACCGAGCACGAAGCTTGCGGTATTGGCGGCGACCGCGAAACAGATGCCTTGAGCGCCCATGATGACGGCAGTGTTGATGCCGACAACCTCGCCGCGGGACGACACCAATGGCCCGCCGGAATTGCCCGGATTGAGCGCGGCGTCGGTCTGAATGACGTCATCGATCAGCCGGCCATTGTGCGAGCGCAGCGAACGCCCAAGCGCCGAGACCACGCCCGTGGTCACGGTTGATTCGAAGCCGAGCGGATTGCCGATCGCAATCACGAGCTGACCACGTTTGAGGCGCTTAGAATCGCCGAGTCGCGCCGATGGCAGCGTCGCCGCCTCGTCGATGCGAATGAGCGCAAGGTCGGTATCGGGATCGTCGCCGACCAGTCGCGCGTGCAAATCCTGGCCGTCTGCGGTCGTGACTTCAATGCGTGAAGCTGTTCCGGCAACGTGGCTGTTAGTGAGAATGAGACCATCGGGCGCCACGATCACGCCGGAACCGCTGCCGCCGCGCGACTGCCCCGGTCGCGCCGGATTGCCGTCAAACACTGCCAATCGCACGACCGCCGGTCCGACACCGTCGACGACGTCGATGACTGCCTGCGAATAGGAATCAAGCAGCGCCTGGTCGTCGGGCGGAACCGGGTCTTGCGCGGCGTTTCGCCTAGTGCGTAAGGCATCGGTTAATGGGATGATTGTCATGCAATATCAGAGTCCTGAGGCCGGCTTTCGCCGCCGGTTTTAGTGGCTGTAGGGAGTGGGTTCACATATGGGGAGTGCGTCGCCAAGTGGAAAGGGTTGAGGTTTCGAACAGCCGCGGATATGCCCGCGCCGTGTTACTGCCGCTATCGCCACCGCAGATAGTCTGGAGATTGAAGGGAATGTCATGAAGTTTGCGAATGTGGCGCCTCTTGCTGCACTGCTTCTGGCGGCGGGCCTAACCGGTTGCGGCCAAGGTCAGCAGCAGGTCGCCGCGCAAAACCTCCCCGCCGTCACCGTCGCCAAGCCGGCGCAGCGGATGGTGGTCGATCTCGACGAATATGTCGGCCGATTCGTAGCGGTTAATTCGGTCGATATCCGCTCGCGCCTGTCCGGCTATCTCGCCGCAATTCATTTCACCGACGGCCAAATGGTGAAAAAGGGCGATCTCTTGTTCACGATCGACCGACGGCCCTTTCAGATCGTGCTCGAACAGATGCGCGCCAATCTTGCCCAAGCCCGCGCCAACTTGGCCTTTGCTAAGGCCGATCTCGAACGGGGCCAGAGTCTCCTGCAAAACAAGACGATAACCGAACAGGTCTACGATCAGCGCACGCAGGCCAAGAACGTCGCCGAAGCCGCCGTTGCCGCACAGGAGGCGATGGTGCACTCCGCCGAACTCGATCTCAACGAGTACAGCGAATTGCGCGCGCCGATCGACGGCAAGATCGGTGACCGCCGCGTATCCGTCGGCAATCTCGTGACCGGCGGAACCGGAGGTAACACGACGCTGCTGGCGACGATTGTTTCTGTCGATCCGATTCGGTTCGATTTCACTTTCGATGAAGCGGCTTATCTGCGCTATCAGCGTTTCGCCGGGAAACAGGGGAGCGGCGTTGACGACGTTCCGGTCAACCTCAAGCTTTTGGACGAGAAAGACTTCTTACACGCTGGCAAAATCGACTTTGTCGATAACGTCATTAATCAATCGTCGGGCACAGTTCGCGGCCGTGCAATGTTTGTGAATTCCGACAGCGTGCTTACGCCGGGCATGTTCGGTCGCATTCGGGTGCCGGGGTCGCCACCGTATCTAGCATTGCTCATTCCCGACGAAGCGATTGCCTCGGAACAGGCCCGCAAATATGCGCTGGTTGTCGATGACACCGGCGTGGTACGGCAAAAATATGTGACGCTCGGGCAGCTAGACCAAGGCCTGCGCGTGATCAGGGATGGCCTTCTCACCACCGATCGTGTGATCGTTAACGGCCTCATGCATGCCCGGCCAGGCATCAAGGTCAACGCTCGCGAACAAACAGCTCCCGCCGCGCCCGCGCCTAAAAGCGGTGACGAAGCAAAAGCCGAGTGATTGATCTGATGAGACGAGGACTAACTCTCAAGCTGCGGCACCTATGTGGACGCTGGGGGACCGAACCCAGCGGCGGGAGCGATCGGCGTTGCCGTCATTTTTCGCCCGGCTCGCGATGAGCGGCGCTGTGGAGTGAGTCGCAATGCGTATTTCGCATTTTTTTATCGACCGCCCGATCTTTGCTGCCGTTGTCTCAATTGTTTTCGTCATTCTCGGTGGCGTCTCGTTTTCGCGCCTGCCGGTTGCGCAATATCCCGAAATCGCGCCGCCGATCATCAATGTCTCGGGCCAGTATCCCGGCGCCAGCGCGGATGTGGTCGCATCCACAGTCATCACACCGATTGAACAGCAGATCAACGGCGTCGAGAACATGCTGTACATGTCTTCGAACTCGACGGCCGACGGACGTTTTTCGATTCAAGTCACGTTTGATCTCGGCACCAATCTCGATATCGCGCAAGTGCAGGTGCAGAACCGGGTGTCGATCGCGCAGCCACGGCTGCCGAGCGATGTCCGTAATATCGGCGTTACGGTGAGTAAAGCTTCACCCGACCTGATGATGGTCGTTCATCTCTACTCGCCGGATAAGTCGCGTGACTCACTGTTTATATCGAACTACGCCACGCTCGAGATTACCGATCCGCTTACGCGCGTCGACGGCGTTGGCTCGATCACGGTCTTCGGCAGCCGCGACTATTCGATGCGAGTTTGGCTTGACCCCGATCGCCTCCAGTCGCTCGGGCTGACCGCAAGCGACGTCACCAATGCGCTGCAGGCACAAAACATCCAGGTCGCCTCCGGCGTGCTCAACCAGCCGCCCGTCAGCCGGCCCGGCGCCTTTCAGATAGCGGTGCAGACACTTGGTCGCCTTGATAATCCCGACGAGTTCGGCACGATCGTCGTCAAACAGACCCCTGACGCTGTGGTACGGCTTCGCGATGTCGCCACCATCGAGCTCGCGGCGCTCGACTATTCGTCGAATTCTTATCTCGATCACGATCCGGCGGTGGCGCTCGCGATTTTCCAGCGGCCGGGTTCGAATGCGCTCGCCACCGCCAAAGGCGTGACCGAGCTGATGGAGGTGTTGGCCAAGCGTCTCCCGACCGGCGTCAATTACGCGATAGTTTACAATCCAACGCAGTTCATCCAGCAGTCAGTTGATGCGGTTATCGACACGATCGGCGAAGCGATCGTGCTGGTGGTCCTGGTCGTCATCCTGTTTCTGCAGACCTGGCGCGCCGCGATCATTCCGCTTGTCGCCATACCGGTATCGCTCGTCGGCAGCTTTTTCTTTATGGCGGCGTTCGGCTTTACGCTTAACAATCTTTCCTTGTTCGGTCTTGTTTTGGCGATCGGCATTGTTGTCGACGACGCCATCGTCGTGGTCGAGAACGTCGAACGCAATATCGCGGCCGGGCTGCCGCCGCGCGAAGCCGCGCGCAAAAGCATGACCGAGGTTGGGTCGGCGCTTATCGCGATCGCCTTGGTCTTGTGCGCCGTGTTCGTACCGTCGATCTTCATCACCGGGATTTCGGGCCAGTTTTATCGCCAGTTCGCGCTGACAATCGCGGGTGCGACGATCATTTCGCTCATCGTATCGCTGACCCTGTCACCAGCAATGTGTGCACTTTTGTTAAAACCACACCAGGAGAGTCAGCGTGAGCACTGGTGGGCGCGGCCAATTCATCTGTTCTTTGACTATTTTAATCGCGCCTTCGACCGTGCCGGATTTGCAATTACCTGGCTCGCGTCGAGAACGGTACGCCGTGCGGCGCCGATGGTGGCGGTCTACATCGTGATCATTGGCGTCGGCTTGAATGCCTTTCGCACGACACCGACCGGTTTTATTCCGCAAGTCGATCGCGGCTATATTATTGTCGTGGTGCAGTTGCCGCCCGGCGCATCGCTCGCGCGCACCGATGCGGTTCAGCAGCACGCGCTCGACATAGCCATGCAGGTGCCGGGTGTCGTCCATGCCGCAAATATCGTCGGTTTCTCCGGCGCCACTTTCACCAATGCGCCAAACGCCGGCGCGCTGTTTCTGGTGCTCGACGATTTTGCCAAGCGCGGACGCGATCCGCGGCAGTCGGCGGCAAGGATTCAAGCGGAGTTGTTCCGCCGGTTATCGTCGATCCAGGAAGCCTTCATCATCCCCGTGCTGCCGCCCCCGGTTATGGGCATTGGCACCGCCGGCGGTTTTCGCATGATGGTGGAGGATCGCGCCGGCGCGGGCTCCGACGCGCTGCGTACGGCGACCGAAACACTGGTGACTCGAGCCGCCCAAACTCCGGGGATAGCCGGCGCCTTCTCGTTGTTCGAGACGTCGACACCGCAAGTCTATCTCAATATTGATCGCACCAAGGCGCAGCTTCTAGGCGTGAACGTGCAGGATGTGTTCAACGCGTTGCAAATCTATATCGGCTCATCCTACGTCAACGATTTCAATTTGTTTGGCCGTACCTTCCGCGTCACCGCGCAGGCGCGCGACGAGGACAGGCAGCGCATCAGGGATGTACTCAAGATACGCGTCCGCAATTCCAACGGCGATACTGTTCCGCTCGGCTCCTTCACCACGGTCGACAACATTTCGGGGCCGTACCGGGTGCCACGATATAATCTCTTTCCAGCCGCCGAAATCGACGGCGCCGCCGCGCCAGGCTATTCACAAGGCCAAGCCATCGGAATCATGGACAAGCTTGCCGCCGAAACCCTGCCGCAGGGATTTGCCACCGAATGGACGACGCTTGCTTTCCAGCAGATCAGGGCGGGAAGCACCGCGACCTTCGCGTTCCTGCTGGCGGTCGTCTTCGTTTTCCTAGTCCTCGCGGCACAATATGAAAGCCTGACGCTGCCACTGGCGGTGATCATGATCGTACCGATGTGCCTCGTCGCTGCCATTGCTGGCGTGATCCTGCGTGGCATGGACAACAATATTCTGACGCAAGTCGGCTTCGTCGTGCTGATTGGTCTTGCCGCCAAAAACGCCATTCTTATCGTCGAATTTGCGCGCCAGCTCGAGGACGGCGGCCGCAACCGCTGGGAGGCCGCGGTCGAGGCGACCCGGCTGCGCTTGCGTCCGATTTTGATGACCTCGCTCGCCTTCATTCTCGGCGTTACGCCTTTGGTCTGGGCGATCGGTGCCGGCGCGGAATTGCGTCAGGCGCTGGGAACCGCGGTGTTCGCCGGAATGATTGGCGTGACGGCCTTCGGTCTTGTGTTCACGCCGGTCTTTTATGTCATCGCGCGTTGGATCGCGCAGCTCGGACCGAGTCGTGGTAAGACGCGGCAACGTACGCCGCAGCCGGCGGAATAGCAGCCGGCTGCCATTCACTGGGCCGCCGCTACCATACGAGAGGGGGAATAACGCCCCACACACGGTGTTGATTGGGTGGTTCCGCAAATGGCAGAATCAAAAGGAATTCCATGAACCGCGAGGAACCCGCTCCGATGTTGCGCAAACTGCTTATAGCTTTCTCCGTTCTTTTGCTCGGCGCGACCGCGGCCGCTGCGCAGAGCTGTGAAGACGTGATCGAGAAACGTCAGACCTTGATGAAAAAGAGTGGCGCGGAGGCAAAGATCGGTACCGAGATGATCAAGGAAGAAAGGCCCTTCGACCTAGCCAAAGTTCAGGAGATCTATGCGGCCTTTGCTGAAGACGCCAAGCAAATGCCGGCACTCTTTCCCGACTGTTCGAAAACCGGCCACAAGACTACCGCGGCGCCGGCGATCTGGGAAAAAATGGACGATTTCAAAGCGGCAATCGTTAAATTCACCGCCGACATCAAGGCCGCGCAGGACAATACCAAGGACCTCGATGGCTTGAAGGCGGGGTTCCAAGCCATCGGCAAGAACTGCAGCAGCTGCCATCAAACCTTCCGCGTCAGGTCGAGCTGACGCCGTAAGCAACTACTGCAGTGCGGGCCGCCGCGCGGGCGACCCGTTCTTTTTTCGAGAGCACTCGCGCCGCGATACTGCGGCAATGGCGCGCTTGTAACGGGATTGCACGCAAGCAACTGCCAAGGCGACTTCGCCACGATGCCTTCTGCTCCCGAAGACGGGGTATGCGGTATTGGCGCTGCAACGCGGCGTCGAAACGTGTATCACGGCGACATGGCGCCGGGAGGCGACGGAATGTCGAGACTGCGAACATTTGCATTCATCATCGCGGTCACCGCCATTCTTCTGCTCGCCGCGATCTGGATTTTCACGCTGCCAGCCGTCATTCCGGCTTCGGCGCTGCCAGCTCACACGCCAGATCTGACCAACGGCAAAATCATGTTTAATATTGGTGGCTGTTCGTCATGCCACGCCATCCCCAATAATGACCCCGAAAAAGTCGATCGTACGCGGCTCGGTGGCGGCTTGGCGTTGAAGTCGCCGTTCGGCACCTTCTACGCGCCGAACATTTCGCCCGATCCCAAGGATGGCATCGGCGGTTGGTCCGAAGCGAACTTCGTCAGCGCCTTGTGGAAGGGCACGTCAGAACACGGCGCAAATCTCTATCCCGCGTTTCCGTACACCTCCTATCGCAATATGGTGCTCGACGACGTTCGCGATCTTTTTGCGTATCTAAAGACCTTACCGCCCGTCCAGGCCAAATCGCGCCGCCATGAACTGTCATTTCCATTCAATGAACGGCGGCTCCTTGGTATTTGGAAGTTGCTGTTCTTGAGCGAGGGGCCATTCGTCGCCGATCCGTCGAAGTCGGCGCAATTCAATCGTGGCGCGTACCTCGTGAACGGGCCAGGCCATTGTGCGGAATGCCATAGTCCCCGCAACTTGCTCGGCGGCATCATCGACAGCCAACGTTTCGCCGGCGGGTCCCCCGATGGCACCGAGTGGGCGCCCAACATCACCCCTGTCGGTTTGCACGGCAGCGATGAGACTTGGTCCGAAAAAGACATCGCGAGTTTTCTTGAAGACGGTATGACACCCTCCGGCGATTTTGCCGGTGGCACGATGGCGGAGGTTATAAGAAATACTTCGCTTCTCGCTGCCGACGACCGGAACGCGATTGCGGCCTATATTGCCGCACTACCACCGCGCCAAGGTCCCACGCCGCCACCAAAGAAGGATTGAGCTGGGAGTCATGGTACTGATCATCCGGAATTTGTCCTCGCCGCACTGTTCTTTTTTCTCGCGAGCTTCGCGCCCATGAATCCCGCCAGAGGCGTCGCGTTCAAACTTATTTCCGCGGCTTTATTTGCAGTTATGTCGGCGCTGATCCGACAGCTCGGCGCGCGTTATCCGATCGGGCAGGTGGTGTTTTACCGTTCGGTGTTCGCGATCATTCCGGTCGTACTTGTCTATGCCTGGCGTGGCGAGCTTGCCGCCATTGTGCGCACCGAACGTCCGCTTGGACAAGCGGGCAGAGGCGTTCTGAGCATTGATGGCATGTTCTTCAATTTCGGCTCGGTAGCGCGCCTTCCACTGGTGGAGTCCAATGCGATTGCGTTCAGCTCACCCCTGTTCACGGTCGCGCTAGCCGCGCTGGTTTTGAATGAACGTGTTCGTATTTACCGCTGGTCGGCGGTCGTCATCGGATTTCTTGGTGTGTTAGTGGTGCTCTCGCCGCATCTTTCGGGCAACGAGCTCGCCGCCGCCATCGGCGGCGCCACGAGTCTCATCGGCGTCATTTATGCGATTTGCGGGTCGGTTACCAATGCGGGCACCGCCATTCAAACCCGCCGGCTGGCGCAAAGCGAATCGACATCCTCGATCGTGTTCTATTTTTCGTTATGCTGCGCACTCGCCGGCTTGGCGACTTTGCCATTTGGCTGGGTGACGCCGACTGTCAGCGAAACTGCCGCCTTGATCGGCATAGGCGTTCTTGGCGGCACCGGACACATTTTCCTGACCGAGAGCTATCGTTATGCGTCCGCCTCGCTGGTCGCTCCGTTCGACTATACATCCATGATTTGGGCGCTTGTGCTTGGCTATGCGATGTTCGGCGAAACGCCGACGGCGGAGATCGTTCTAGGTTCGGCGATCATCGCCGCTGCAGGACTGTTCGTGATCTGGCGCGAGCGCCAGCTCGCGGCATTGCGGCGGCGGGAGGTTCCTGCGCCGGCATCGACCCGAGCCGCTACGACCCTCCGAACGCCTTGAACGTGATGATGGTCCGCGTGTCGGCGATGCCGGGGATGGTCTGGACTTTTTCGGCGATGAAATGACCGATGTCGGTCGAAGGCTCGACATAAAACTTTACCAAGAGGTCGAACTCACCGGCCGTTGAATAGATTTCGGAAGCGATCTCGGCATCCGCAAGTTTACTGGCAACATCATACGATTTGCCGAGCTGGCATTTGATTTGCACGAAAAATGGGATCATGCGCGCCTCCGAAGCAATCCGTAACTTATACCAAAGCCGCTGGACTGCACGAGCCAAATGAAGCGTAGTAGGATTGGCGAGATTGGATACAAAATGCATGCACCCGCCGAATTTGCCGACATTGCCGCTGACGTGCTTGCGCGTATCCGCGAGCGCGCGCCGCGAGTACATTGCATAACCAATTCGGTCGCCCAGCAATACACTGCGAACATCCTGCTGGCTGCCGGTGCGGTGCCGTCGATGACGATTTCGCCGGAGGAAATCGGCGCTTTCGTCGCCAGTGCGAACGCCGTCTTGATCAATCTCGGCACCTTCGATGTCGAACGCAAATTTGCTATCGAGGTCGCGGTGAAGGCCGCCATGGAGAAACGACTGCCCTGGCTGCTCGACCCAGTCTTCATCGAACGGTCGCCGGCGCGAGCGCAATTCGCCCGGGCGCTACTGTCCGGCGGGCCTGCGGTGGTGCGCCTCAACCATGGGGAGTTCGCGACGCTTTCGGGCCAAAGGGCGGAAGCTGGCGCAGCGATGCGCTTTGCGCAGGCCAATTCGACGATTGTCGCGCTAACCGGCGACGTTGATTTTCTCAGCGACGGCCAGCGTCGGATCGCGATCGCAAACGGCGATCCATTGATGGGCTTGGTGACTGCAATGGGCTGTGCCGGCGCAGCATTCGTGTGCGCTGCGCTCGCCGTCGAAGCCGATGCCTGGCTGGCTAGCCTCGCCGCCCTGGCGGCATTTGGGGTCGCCGGCGAAATTGCCGCGCAGGCCGCAAATGGCCCCGGCAGTTTCGCAACGGCCATGATCGACGCGGTTCATGGCCTTGATCGCGCCACGCTGCGCACCCGCGTCAAGGCATCGTGATGCGGCTCGATCTTCGCCTCAACGCGATTGTCGATCCCGAGCGTGCCGGCGGCCAAAACCTCGCCAATTTGGCGATACGCTGCGCGCGCGGCGGAGCCACGCTCGTCCAATTGCGCGACAAACATTCGGAGACGCGCACGATGGTCGAGGAGGCGAGGGCGATCAAGCAGGTCTTGGCGCCGCTCGCAGTGCCGTTAGTGATCAATGATCGCCTCGATGTAGCAATGGCGGCCGGCGCCGACGGCGTGCATCTAGGCCAAGACGATATGGCAGTCGAAGACGCACGGCGCCTCCTCGGGCCGAAGGCGGTCATCGGACTATCCATCAAATCGGTCGGGGAAGCCGAGGCAGCGCGTCTCGATCTCATCAACTATGTCGGTACTGGCGGCGTATATGCCACCTCGTCCAAGCAGCAGAAGAATGCGCCGATCGGTCCCGATGGATTGGCGCGAATCCTCGCGACGCTTCGTCAGCGCGCGCCGGATATGCCGGTCTGCGGCATCGCCGGCATCGATGCCAGCAATGCCGCGGAGGTGATTGCCGCAGGCGCCGATGGGATTGCGGTAATTTCGGCTTTGTCACTTGCGCCCGATCCCGAGGCAGCCGCCCGCGAGTTGCGTGGCATCGTCGACGTCATGTTGGCCAAGCGGGGCACATGATGAGCGTTCCGATCGCGCTGACCATTGCGGGTTCGGATTCGAGCGGCGGCGCCGGCATCCAGGCGGATCTCAAGACCTTCTCTGCGTTCGGCGTTTATGGCGCGTCGGTGGTGACGGCGCTTACGGCGCAGAACACCATGGGCATTTTGGCGATCCATGAAGTACCTGCGGATTTCATTGCCGCGCAAATGGACGCCGTGCTTGCGGACCTCAACGTGGGTGCAGTCAAGATCGGCATGCTGGGCAGTGCCGCGACAATCCAAGCTGTCAGTGGCGGCTTGCGTCGCAACCACCCGCGCAACGTTGTGCTCGACACCGTGATGGTCGCAAGTTCGGGCCAAAACCTACTGCACGCCGATGCCATCGGCGCGTTGCGTCAATTGGTCGGACAGGCGGGCCTGGTCACGCCCAATCTGCCGGAGGCGGCGGCTCTTCTCGGCGGCGAGGAAGCGCGCGACGAAAAGACAATGTATGCGCAAGCGCAGAAGCTGCTCGCGCTCGGTGCCGGCGCGGTCCTCATCAAAGGCGGCCACGGCACTGGGCTGGAAAGCGTCGATCTCTTGGTCCAGGCGAGCGCTTGCACGAGATTCGCCGCACCGCGCATTGCGACCCGGAATAGTCACGGCACTGGATGCACGCTCGCCTCGGCCATTGCCGCCGGTCTCGCCAAGGACCTTCCACTCGCGGACGCGGTGCGCGATGCCAAGGCCTATGTCACCGCCGCGCTCGAGGCCGCGGATCGGCTGCAAATAGGATCTGGCCCCGGGCCGGTGCATCACTTCCACAAATGGTGGTGAGCGCAATCACGCTGCGGCAGGCGCACCCGGCTGTTTCAAAGGGTGGGCGCGCGCGAAGGCGTCGATGGTCGCCAGAGAATTTGCGATTCGCGAAAAGTTGGGAAATGGCGCCGTATCGACGTTAAAGAACTTCGCGCCCGCCGCTTGGCTCGCCAGACAAATGTCGGCGAGCGTGATCATGTCGCCGTGGCAGTAGCGTCCGGTCTCAGGACTGGTCAGATGCATTTCGAGCGCGGTCAGCGCTGCCGTGTGCCAGTGCTGACACCACTTTGTCCGCGCCGCCTCGTCGAGTTTGAACTCGTGTTCCAAATATTCCCGCACGCGAGGAACAATTAGCGGATGCGAATCGCAGGCGACGATCTGCGCCAATCCTCGTACCCGGGCGCGGCCGCGTGGATCGCGTGGAAACAGCGGTGGATTAGGATGGGTTTCGTCCAGATATTCGATGATCGCGAGGGATTCGAACAAAGCCGGCCCGTCGCCGTCGACCAGCGCGGGAATGGCCATCATTGGATTGACGGCGCGAAATTCGGCCTGGCGCTGCTCGCCTTTCATCAGGTTGACTTGAATGATTTCGTCGGGGACGAGACCTTTGAGATTGAGCGCAATCCGCACCCGATAAGTTGCAAGCGAACGCCAAAAAGAAAAAAGCTTCATGGACAATCTCCTCCTTGATTCTCGTCATCAGTTTAGTGCCGCGTCTAAAGCATAAGCCGCTTCGGTAGCGTCGAGTGTCGCAGTGGCGCGTAGCGTTTTTTCGACGCAACGCAGTTGCAGCACCGGCTAATCCATCCCCGGTTCGGCTTTCAGTTCCGCCGCTTCGATGCCAGCGACCGCACATATTTCATCCTTATCCGAAGTATCGCCGGAAATGCCGCAGGCGCCGATCACGTTGCCGCCACTATCCCGGATGAGCACGCCGCCTGGATTGGTAACGATGCGTCCGCCGCTTGCCGCCGCCAGCATCGTGAAAAACTGCGGCGTCTTTGCCGCGCGGCTTGCGAGCGTGCGTGAGCCGAAGCCCATGCCAAGCGCCCCCCAGGCTTTGGCGAACGCGATGTCGAAACGCAAAATGCCCGCTTTATCTTCGCGCTTAAACGCAACGAGATGGCCGCCACTGTCGAGCACCGCGACAGCGAGCGGCGCCAGATTGGTTTCGCGCGCCTTCTTTAGCGCGGCATCGACGATAATAGAAGCTTGTGCGAGCGTGAGGGCCGACATGGCAGCTCCGATTTTTGCCTGGATGACTTAGCGATGATCGCGATTGGCCCAATAGACCGAGACGGTGGAGATTTCGGCATTGCCTGAACGGCGCTGCCTGGTTTCCTGGTAGCAGCCCACCGTCCGTTCGACCAGCGGCAGTTCGATCCCGCGCGATTTTGCCTCCGCAATCATCGACTGCATGTCTTTGATGGCGCTATCGACATCGAAAGTCACCGGTCCGGCAGATCCGCCCTTGAGCATTGAGGCGATGCCGGGCGCGCGCACCTTGAGGACATTCGCGGCGCCTGAAGTGTCGCTGAGAAGATCCATCAGCCGCTCCGGATCGATTGCTAGCGATCGGGCAAGCGCCAAAGACTCGCCCAATGCCTGCCAATAGACCATCAGCGGCAGATTGACCGTAAATTTAAGAACGGCTCCGGAGCCGACCGGCCCAGCATATTCCAGCCGGCGGCAGAGTTGTTCGAGGATCAGCCGCGCCCGCGCCGCGTCTTCCGGTTCGGCGCCGATAAGTCCTATCAATTTTCCTTGCCGGGCCGGTCCGGTCGAGCCGCCGACCGGACATTCGACAAAGACTGCGCCTTTCGCGCGCACCACGCCGGCAAGCGTAATCTCGGTGGCGGGCAAAACCGTGCTCATGTCGATGAACAGTTTTCCAGCAACTTCGCCCTGCAGGAGACCAGAAGGGCCCTTGTAAACTGCGTCCAAGGCCGCCGCGTCGGTCAAGATGGTGATAACCGCGTCGCTTCCTCGCGCCAGCTCCGTTTGGCTTGCCGCGACCTTAGCTCCATTAACGGCCTTGGCTTTTTCCGCCGTGCGATTCCAGACCGTGACGTCATGTCCGACCTCGATTAGCCGCGCCGCAATCGCTGCGCCCATTTTGCCGATACCGGCAACGCCGAGTTTCATATCGCGCTCCTTAAGGCCGTTATTGGTGCACGGCTTTAGCGCGCGCACTGTTAAATCACAACCGATCAAGACCAGCATTCCGGCGCGCCTTCTGCAAGCGCGTACCGGTGCTCTGGCACACCTCGATACGCGGCGATGACACATCGGCAAGCCGCTTGCGCACACCGCAACCGGATGCGATAGCGTCAGGTTTTGATGAAACTGGAGTGGGAAGGCGATGCCTCGGGCTGAGAAAGAAATCGTCGGAATCATCGGGCTAGGCATTATGGGCGGCGCGTTTGCGCGAAATCTCGTAGCGGCCGGCCGGCGCGTGATCGGTTACGACATCGCACCCGCGCGCCGTCGCGCCATGGCCAAGCTCAGCGTGGAGCTTGCCGAGGATGTCGGCGCGCTGGTGCAGCGAGCCCGCACCATCATCACCAGCCTGCCCAAGCCCTCGGCGCTCGCCGAGACCGCCGCGGCTATTGCCAGGGCCGGGGTGCCACGCCGGGTCATCGTTGAGATGTCAACATTCGCCTTGGAGGATAAAACAAAGGCGGAAGGCGTCCTGCGCAAGGTCGGTCATGTGACGCTCGATTGCCCAGTCAGCGGCACCGGCGCGCAGGCCATAATCAAAGATCTCGTGGTCTATGCGTCCGGCGATTCCCGCGAAATAAAAAGATTACGCCGCCTGTTTTCCGGTTTCACGCGCTCCGTGCACGATGTCGGCGCATTCGGTAACGGCAGCCGCATGAAATACGTCGCTAATCTGCTTGTCGCCATCCATAATGTGGCGAGCGCCGAAGCGATGGTACTGGGCATGAAAGCCGGGCTGCCGCCGCAGCTTATCTTCGACCTGATCAGAACGGGCGCCGGCAATTCGCGGATCTTCGAATTACGCGCGCCAATGATGGTGAGAAACAATTACCGCAACCCCACAATGAAGATATCGGTTTGGCAAAAAGACATGGATGTGATCGGCTCTTACGCCCATAAAATCGCGGTGCCGACGCCGATGTTTGACGCCAGCAAAGCGATCTATGCCAAGGCGCTCAAGAGCGGTCACGCGGCCGAAGATACAGCTGCCGTTTGCGCCGTACTGGAAAAGCTGGCCGGCGTTAAAAGAGCAAAAGGGCGTGTCAGGATAGCCTAACCGTCGAGCTGCGGAAGCGTCCGCAACAAGGAAGCGGCAGCGCGGGAGGAACTGAAATGTCATCGCTCGAAGGCGAAGCGCGCATGGCGGCGGTCGCGGGCGACCGCAAGAGTCTTGAACAACGCAGCGAGACCCGCGACGACATGCGGATCGATTGGAACGTGCCGATCACGATGGATGACGGCGTGGTGCTGCGCGCCGATGTTTTTCGTCCGCTCGTGCAGGGCCGTTACCCGGTCATCTTGAGTTACGGGCCTTACGCCAAAGGACTTGCTTTTCAGGACGGCTATCCGAGCGCGTGGCAGCGCATGGCGGAACGACACCCCGACGTCACCGCCGGCTCAAGCAGTCTCTACCAGAGTTGGGAAGTCGTTGATCCGGAAAAATGGGTGCCACACGATTATGCTTGCGTAAGAGTGGACTCGCGCGGTTGCGGATGTTCGCCCGGCCATATCGATCATTTTTCGCCGCGCGAGACTAAAGATTTCTACGACTGCATTGAATGGGCCGCCGTGCAGCCATGGTCGAGCGGCAAAGTCGGCCTGAATGGTATTTCCTATTACGCCATCAATCAGTGGCACGTCGCCAGCCTGCAGCCGCCGCATCTCGCCGCCATGTGCATTTGGGAAGGCGCGGCCGACTGGTATCGCGACATGACCCACCACGGCGGACTTCTCTCTACATTCTGGGAAAACTGGTACGACATGCAGGTCAAGACCGTGCAATACGGAGCAGGCGAGCGCGGCAAGCGAAGCCGCGTGCATGGCGAGCTTATCTGTGGCCCGGAGTTACTGTCGGACGAACAGCTGGCAAAAAATCGCGCCGACTTTGGCGCCGAAATTTTCGCCCATCCTTTGGATGACGATTACCACAAAGCGCGCTCGCCAATCTGGTCCAAGGTGAAGACGCCATTTCTGTCGGCGGCCAATTGGGGCGGGCAGGGCCTGCATCCGCGCGGGAATTTCGAGGGTTTCGTGCGCGCCGCCGCCAAGGACAAATGGCTCGAAGCGCACGGCATCGAGCACTGGACGCATTTTTACACCGATTACGGCCGTAATCTGCAACTGCGCTTCTTTGATTACTTTTTGCACGGCAAGAAAAACGGCTGGGATAAGCAGCCGGCGGTGCAGCTGCAGGTTCGCCACGTCGATCGTTTCGTAGAGCGTACCGAACACGAATGGCCGCTCAAACGTACGCAATGGACGCGGTTTTACCTTGATCCCGCTGGAGGGCTTGCCGCAAAGGAGCCCGCAAAGAAAAAGTCAGTCATTCACTTTGCCGCCATGGGCGACGGGGTCACTTTTATGACGGCGCCCGTCGAACGTGAAACTGAAGTTACCGGCCCGGTGGCGGTCGAATTGAGTGTCTCATCATCGACCAGCGATGCAGATATTTTTGTTGTGCTCCGCGTGTTCTCGCCCGATATGACGGAGGTGGTATTTCAGGGTGCTATCGATCCTCATACCCCGATCGGTCAAGGCTGGCTGCGCGCCTCGCACCGGCAGCTCGACAAAAAAATCTCAAAGCCATATCGGCCCTATCACACGCACGCCAAAAAGCAGCCGCTCAAGCCGGGGGAAGTTGTTGCGCTCGACGTGGAAATTTGGCCGACGTCGATTGTTGTGCCAGCCGGTTATCGCATCGCGCTGACGGTTCGCGGCAGGGATTATAAATATCCGGGAGGGAGGGGCGGGCGGCTCTCAAACTTCAAGAACGAACTGACCGGCTGCGGACCCTTCCTGCACGACGATTCGCGCGACCGGCCGCCGCAGGTCTTTGCTGGCGTCACTGCCCTGCATTTTGGTGGCGCGACTAGCCCCTATCTGCTGCTTCCGATTATTCCGACGAAGAGAAACAAAAAGCCGTCCAAAAACGCGATATCGGCGCGCCGCGCCGGCACAGGCCGCCGCCGCAGCGGGAGAAGATGATGTTACGCAGGATCAGTCGCCGTACGGTTCTTGCTGGTACGGCAGCGGGTGTTGCCAGTGCGCTGGGCCGTTTTCCTGCGCCCGCTATCGCGCAGACTGCGCCCGTCAAGCTCGGCCTCCTCACTGTAAAGACCGGCCCGCTCGCCCAGGGTGGCATCCAGATGGAACAGGGCGTGCTGACGTTTCTGAAAGAGACTGACAATACGATGGCTGGCCGCAAGGTCGAGCTTGTGACCGCCGATACCGGCGGTGCTCCGGCCGGCGCCAAAACCAAAATCCAAGAGCTTATCGAGCGTGACAAAGTCGACGTTATTCTCGGCCCGCTGGCTGCGTTCGAATTACTGGCAATTACCGATTACGTGCGCGATCAAAAGACGCCGTTGTTAAGCCTTGCCGCCGCCGACGACCTGTCGCAGCGTAGGCCCAACCCCTATTTCTTGCGCGCATCGGCCACGTCATCCCAGGCTATGCATCCGATGGGGCATTATGCGGCCACCGAACTTAAGCTCACGCGGATGGTCACCATCGCCGAGGACCTCGCTTTCGGCTACGAGGAACTCGGAGGTTTTCAGGCCGCGTTCGAGCAAGGCGGCGGCTGCGTCGTCAACAAGCTGTGGCCGCCTTTAGTAACGCCCGACTATACGCCCTATATCGCTCAGATCAGCGGTTGCGATGGAGTTTGTCAGGGATTCGCAGGTTCAAATCCGCTTCGCTTTATGAAGGCCTATGCCGACGCCGGTTTGAAATATCCGGTGGTGACGGGATGGACTGGCGGCGATGACGCATTACTGCGAAGTTTCGGCGATGAGGCAATCGGGTTGATTTCCTGCTCCGCCTATTCGCTCGAAGTCGATACCGAGCGGAATCATCGCTTTATCGATGGCATGCAGAAAAACTTCAGCGTGATTCCCGGCTTCTACGCCGCCGGGCTTTACATCAATTGCCAAGTGGTCGAGGCCGCCTCGCAAGCGACCGGCGGTGATGTGAGCGACAAAGAGAAATTGATTGCGGCTCTGCGCGCAGTCAACTTGACCGACACTCCTCGCGGGCCTGTCAAATTCGACCACCTCGGCAATGTGGTTGGCAACTTTTATGTCAGGCGCTGCGGCAGGGAAGACGCCAAATATGGATTGCGATTGTGGAACAAGATTATCAAAACCTACGAAAACGTCAGCCAGTTCTGGACCTGGCCGGAGCAGGAATTCCTGGCGCATCCCGTCTATTCACGCGACTATCCGCCGCTACGAAAGTGTTGAGAAAAACGCGATACTGGCAGGCTTTACAGCGCGACCTGCCTCGCCAATGATAGCTGTTAATGCGGCGCCGGCTGCAATCCGCGAGTGCCCGTCGCAGGAGACCCCGTCCGTTCGGGCGGCGGCGGCCTAAGAGGGGAAAAGGGGAGAACACACGCCAATGTCTACCAAGAAAATCTCTGCCAAGGCTAATGCTCGAAAACTCACCCGCCGGACAATGCTGGCCGGCGGTGTCGTCGGTGCGGCCGCCGCGCTCAGCCGTTTTCCGGCACCCGCACTAGCGCAGGCCGAGCCATTTCGGCTCGGGCTGCTTACGGTCAAGACCGGGCCGCTGGCGCAGGGCGGCATCCAGATGGAGCAGGGCGTCCTCACCTATCTGAAAGAGACCAACTACATGATTGGCGGTCGCAAGGTCGATTTCATCTCGGCGGATACTGGCGGCAATCCGGCTGGCACTAAGACCAAAGCGCAAGAACTCGTCGAGCGCGATAAGGTCGACGTGATCCTCGGCCCGCTCGCCGCTTTCGAGCTTTACGCAATCAGCGACTATATCCGCGATCAGAAGATGCCGACGCTCAGTCTGGCCGCGGCGGACGACCTGACGCAGCGCAAGCCCAACCCATATTTGTTGCGCGCCTCGGCCACGTCCTCGCAAGCCATGCACCCGATGGCGCATTACACCGCGACCGAGCTCAAGCTCAAGCGTATTTTCTGCATCGTCGAAGATTTCGCCTTTGGCTACGAACAGATGGGCGGCTTCCAGGCGTCGCTGCAGAAGGAGGGCGGCTGCGTCGTCAATAAACTGTGGCCGCCTTTGGTGACCCCGGACTACACGCCCTACGTGGCGCAGATCAGCGATTGCGACGCCGTGTGCCAGGGTTTTGCCGGCTCAAACCCGCTGCGCTTCATGAAGGCTTACGCCAATGCTGGGCTTCAATATCCCGTCGTCACTGGAGAAACCGGCGGCGACGACGCCCTATTGCGGAGTTATGGTGAGGAGGCCATTGGGCTGGTGAGCTGCATTCCCTATACGCTCGATCTCGAGGTGGACGCCAATCACCGCTTCGTCAATGGCATGCTCAAGAATTTTAACGTGATTCCGGGCCAGTACGCGGGCCTGCTCTACGTCAACTGCCAGGTGGTCGATGCCGCCTTGAAAGCGACAGGCGGCGACGCGAGCGACAAGGACAAATTCATGGGCGCGCTGAGGGCGGTCAATTTGACCGATACGCCGCGCGGCCCGTTGAAATTCGACCACTTCGGCAACGTGATCGGGACTTTCTACATTCGGCGCATTGGCACCGAAGGCGCCAAATATGGGCTGAAGCTTTGGAACAAGACTATCAAGACCTATGAGAACGTTAGTCAATTCTGGACCTGGCCTGAACAGGAGTATCTCGCGCATCCAGTTTATTCGCGCGATTATCCGCCGCTGACCAAGTGCTGATCGCACGCACAATGGAAGGGCAGCAGTTATGACATTCTGGCTGCTGCTCACCGTCAATAGCGTGACGTTCGGTGGTCTGTTATTTTTACTTTCGGCCGGCTTCTCGCTGATCTTCGGGTTGATGCGGATTCCCAACCTGACGCACGGCTCGATGTTCATGCTCGGCGCCTATTTCGGCACGACGCTGCTCTCCGGCGTCAGGGGCATCCGGTTTGATTTCTGGTTGGCGGCGCTGATTTGCGCGCTTAAAGTCGCGCTCCTCGGCGCGCTGATGGAACGGCTGCTGTTGCGCCGTCTCGCCGGCCAGCAGCTTGCGCAAGTGCTGGTCACGCTGGGCGTCTCCTTCATGGTCGCCGATCTCTGCCTGATGGGCTGGGGCGGCGATCCGATTTCGGTGGCGACGCCCGCCGGGCTCAACGGCTTTGTCCGGTTCGGCGCCGCGGTATTTCCGCTGTATCGCCTCGCCGTGATTGCGATCGCCATCGTATTTGCCATAGGGCTGTGGCTGATGCTGGAGCGAACACAGCTTGGCGCCATGATCCGCGCCGGCGTTGACGATCCACAGATGGCCCGTGTCGTCGGCATCCGCGTATCGCAACTGTTTACAATTGTATTTGCGCTGGGCGCCGGACTTGCCGGCTTTGCCGGCTTGATCGGCGGTCCTATCCTGTCTGTGTATCCTGGGATTGATCAGGACATGCTGCCGCTCGCGCTGGTGGTCGTCATCCTCGGCGGCACCGGCAGCCTGCTCGGTTCGTTTGTCGGCAGCATCGTGATTGGCTTCATTTATAATTTCGGCCAGGCGCTTTTGCCGGAGCTTGCCTATTTCATCCTGTTTTTGCCAATGGTGCTGGTCCTGGTGTTGCGGCCACAGGGTCTGTTCGGAGGCCAGATCCTGTGACGAATAGCACCCTCGGCCGCAGCCTTGCCGCCTTAGTCGCCGTGGTCGCTCTGGCAATGCTGCCGTTCGCAATCAAAGAAATCTACTACGTCAATATCGCCAGCCAGATTCTGCTCTATGCGATCTTCGCGCTCGGGCTCAACATTCTGGTCGGTTATGCCGGGCTGGTCTCGCTCGGCCACGCGGGATTATTCGGAATCGCCGCTTATGTCGTGGCCTACCTCCTGGTGGCTGGGCATGGTCACACGCTGGCCATCGCCGCGGCGCTAATAGCCACCCTAATTGCGACCGCAGGCTTCGCCGCGCTGGCGCTGCGGGCGGCCGGAATTACCTTCATCATGATCACGCTGGCGCTCGGCGAGATCATTTGGGGTCTCGCTTATCGCTGGATCAGCCTGACGAACGGCGATAACGGGATCACCGTCGCGACGCGTCCAGCGCCGTTCGGTATTCCGCTCGGCAGTGCGCGCGCCTTTTACGTCGCGACGCTGATTGTGTTTCTTATCGCAATCGCCGGAGCAGGGATCTTCGTTCGCTCGCCATTCGGTGCGGCGTTGCGCGGTACCCGCGATCAGCCGCGGCGGATGATCGCTCTCGGTTACCACGTCTGGATGGTCAGATTCTGGGCTTTCATGTTCTCAGGCCTCTTGACCGCGGTCGCAGGCATCCTGTTCGTCTACTACAACCAGTTCATTAGTCCTCAGGCGCTGGCGCTCACCGCTTCGGCTGAGAGCTTGTTGATGGTGATTTCCGGCGGAGCCGGCACGCTGCTGGGTCCAGTGGTCGGCGCCGCGCTTGTCGTGATCGTGAAAAACGTCGTCAGTGCCTATGTCGAACGCTGGAATTTCATGCTCGGCGCGATTTTCGTGGCCATTGTCGTATTCATGCCGGAGGGACTCGTGCCGGGCGTGGCGCGGCTGACGCGTTCGTTTTGGCGCGGCAGAAGCCGGCGCAAGGGCAAATTGACGGTAGCCACAGGACCTCGGCAATGAGCGCTTTGGTCGTCGACAAGCTTACGAAGTCTTTCGGCGGACTGCGGGTTACTCGCAATGTCAATCTGACGGTCCAGCAAGGCGAGCGCCGGCTGATCATCGGCCCCAACGGGGCGGGCAAGACCACATTGTTCAATCTGATCACCGGCGAACTGGCGCCTGATGCCGGCTCGGTGAAGCTGTTCGGCCGCGAAATCACGCGGCTGCCGACCCGTAAACGTACGCACCTCGGAATGGCGCGAACTTATCAGATTATCACGCTGTTCACCCGCGACACCATCGAGCACAATGTTACGCTTGCCTTGCTCGGCTTGTCGCCCCTGCGCTGGAATCCGATTCTAACGCTCGGCCGACAGACTCATCTCGCCGTGCAATCACGCGACGCGCTCAAGCGCGTCGGCCTGGACCACATTGCGGAACGCCCGCTCGCCGAAACGTCATATGGCGAGCGCCGTCGTGTCGAGATCGCAATGGCGCTCGCGCAAAATCCGAAACTGGTTCTCCTCGACGAGCCGTTCGCCGGCTTATCGATCGATGAGCGGCAGGATGTACGCAAGCTCCTTGCCGCTATCCCGCGCGAGGTTACGATCGTGATGATCGAGCACGACATGGACATTGCGCTCGACCTTGCCGACCGGATAACGCTTTTGCACTTTGGCGAAGTTATCGTCGAGGGAACGCGCGCCGAGGTTGTAGCCGATCCGCGTACGCGGGAGGTCTATCTTGGCGAGTAGTGCGCTCAAGCTCTCCGGCATCGATGCCTTCTACGGCGACAGCCATGTGTTGCAGAAGGTTTCGTTTGAGCTCGGCGAAGCACGGCTGCTCGGATTACTTGGCCGCAACGGCGCCGGCAAGTCGACTTGTATGAATGTCACGGTCGGGTTGTTGCCGCCGCGCGCCGGCAGCGTTGAAGTCTTCGGCACGTCCGTGACACGTATGGCGCCGGAAATGATCGCCGCCCACGGTGTGGCGCTGGTCCCGCAGGGGCGCCGCATATTCAAGAGTCTTACCGTGCGCGAAAATCTGATGGTCGCCGCGCACAAAGGCTTTGCCGGACAGCGCCACGCGCCATGGACAGCCGAAACCGTATTCGCGATGTTTCCGCGGCTCGCCGAAAGGCGCACGCAGATGGCTGCCTATCTCTCGGGCGGCGAACAGCAGATGCTCGCCATTGGCCGCGCTCTGATGTCTAATCCGCGCGTCTTGTTGATGGACGAGCCCTCCGAGGGCTTGGCTCCACAGATCGTTGCTGAAGTCATGGCGACCATTCGCAAGCTTAAGGAGAGTGGACTTTCCATCGTTCTGGTGGAGCAGAATCCGAAATTGGTGTTCGATATTGCCGACGATGTCGTTATTCTCAACAGCGGCCGGGTTGCCGTAGTTTCAGCCGCCGCCGCGCTCAAGAGCGACGGGGTTGATCTCCGCCAGCATCTCGGAATTTTTTGATCGTTACCACTGCCTCAGGATCGCAGGCATCCCGTGCGGGGGAGCCGACCGGTTAGGGCAAGTCAAGGTAGAGCCCTCCGAATTGGCCGGCCTCAGGGCGTGGCGCGCCGTAATCTCACAATCGATATTGCAAATTACGGCGCTCGCCGTCACGATGGTACCCCTAGGGTTTAAAGGGGCGATCCTTGATTACGGTACCGGAATTGTCGGCGGAAGCCTTGGGGTCTTTCCTCGCCGAGCATTTGAATCGCAATTTCGGTTCGACCCACGCTCATTTGACCGAATTGATTCCGGCAATTGCACGAATTGCTCTCGAATGCATCGGCAACAGCGATGCACTTTATCACAATGTCGAGCATACGATGCTGGTCACACTCGTCGGCTACGACATCATGAAAGGCCGCTCCTTGCTGCGGCCAACCTATGCCGCAGATTTCGCGCACCTCATCGTCGCCTGTTTGTTGCACGACATCGGTTATGTGCGCGGCATTCTTAGCGGCGACGGCGAGGATGGTTACGTGATCGATACCAAAGGCGACAAGGTCAAGCTGCCGCGCGGGGCTTCCGACGCCGCGCTGCTGCCCCACCATGTCGAGCGATCGAAATTGTTCGTGATGGAACGGGTCGGCAAGGGTAAGTGGCTCGATGCCGAGAGAATAGCAAACGCTATCGAATATACCCGTTTTCCCTCTCAAGCTGCCAACGGGGACAGTGAGGAAGGCGAATTGATGCGAGCCGCGGATCTTATCGGCCAGCTCGGCGACCCTCATTATTTGCGCAAGGCTAACGCGCTATATTACGAATTCGAGGAAGTCGGGATGAACAAACAACTCGGCTACAGTTCCCCGGCCGATCTGACGGATCTTTATCCGCAGTTTTATTGGAAGAGTGTGTCGCCGCACATTCAGAGTGCAATTCGCTACCTCAATCTGACGTCAAGCGGTAGGCAATGGGTTGCAAATCTCTATAGCAATGTGTTCCGTGCCGAGCGGGATCTCACGCCGTGCGGTCCCGAGCGTTAGATCGAAGCCGCCCAAATTCAATCCGCCAACTTTATGATCAAACCATGCCTTCCGCTTCCGACGCGGTGAGGTGAGAGAGAAAGACGTATGTCCCAACAACATTGGAACAAATACGCTGCAACTGCCGCGCGGCGTCATGACCGGCCAGGGCGCGAAACGCGGCCGAAAAGCATCACCGTCGACATTCATTCGCATGTCGCGGTGCCTGCGGCGGCGAAGTTCGTTGAGCCCTATCTCGATTGGGCCACCATCCCGCTCGCACATTTCGCCAACGCCGAAGCGCGGGCGCTCAGTCAGAAACAGGAAGCCGACATCCGCGCCAGAGTCGGGCATGACTACCGGTTGGCCGATCTCGACGCCATGGGCATCGATGTCCAGATCATCGCGCCACCGCCGCCGCAATGTTATTACACGGTTCCACTCGAGACCGCGGTGAAGGCGACGCAGATCGTCAATGATGGCATTGCCGAATTCTGCGCGGTCAAGCCCGAGCGTTTGAAGGGTTTCGGGGCGGTGCCGTTGACTGACGGCGCGGAAGCGGCCAAGGAGCTTGAGCGCTGCGTCAAGAAGCTTGGCTTCACCGGAGTAGAAATTTTAACGAACGTCGCTGGGAAAGAACTATCCGACCCGTCATTCGCCCCGTTCTGGCAAAAAGCCGAAGAGCTCGGCGTCCTGGTGATGATCCACCCCAACGGTTTCACTGAAGCCTCTCGGTTGACGCAGTTCTATTTCAATAATGTCATCGGCAATCCGCTGGAGACGACGATTGCGTTGCACTATTTGATCTTTGATGGCGTTCTTGAGCGTCATCCGAGGCTCAAGGTTCTCGCGGTGCATGGTGGCGGATATCTCGGCGCCTATCCCGGCCGCATCGACCACGCTTGGGGAGCACGCTCCGATAGTCACGGCGCGCTGCCGCAGCCACCGACGACTTATCTCAAGCGCGTTTACGTCGACACGGTCGTGTTCACGCCGCATCAGCTGGCCGCGTTGGTGGGTGTGTTCGGGCCGGATCGTGTCCTGCTCGGAACCGATTACCCCTATGACATGGCAGAGTATGACCCTCTCGGTCACATCGCCGCTGTTGAGGATTTCAACGCCGCGACCGTCGCGGCGCTGGCGGGTGGCAATGCGAAAAAGCTGCTTGGGTTGTGAGGTAAGGCTTGACCCGACATTTCTGCAAATGCTCCGACGGGACCGCGCGTGGATCGGTTGAATACATGGTTCTGACGATCCCGACGCGCCGATCGATCGCCCGTACGGCGCCAAGCAAGGCCGCCGCATCGGCGGAACAAATGCATTGACGCGGTCGTTGAAAGAGCACCGGAAATGCGGCTCGTCGCAAACGACGCCGGGCTAATTGCTGGAAGCTGGTATTGCTGGAAGACCTGAAAAAATCGACTGAGCGTTTCACTGGTGGGCAGCGACTCTCTGCCGACCAGCTTGCTGCTCTGCTGCGCCAAACCAAGCGTGGCATGTTTCGCTTTCGTGATGACGGCGGCACTCCAAACCATCCACGTTGGCCGGTAATCATTTATTGGAACGTGGTCCAATTGCCGCGTACGCTTGATCCTGCCGCCGTGATGGAAAAGTTTTTTGAAAGCAATGACTGCTGCAAAAGCTGGCGCAACGGAATCTATGATTATTTGCACTATCATTCGAGCGTTCACGAAGTGCTCGGCATCGCCCGCGGCAGCGCAAAGGTGCGGCTGGGCGGAGATCGCGGCCCACTTTCAAGCTGAGTGCCGGCGATGTCGTGATCCTTCCCGCTGGCACAGGCCACCAAGGCTTAGCCGCTAGCAAGGACTTTTTGGTCGTTGGCGCGTATCCGGCGTCTGGAAAATACGACGAGGCGGGCCCGGCGCCGAAGAGCATGACCGAAGCATCAAATCGATCGAAAAAGTAAAGCGGCCCCGTAAGGACCCACTATTCGGCGCCGAGGGTCCGTTGCTTAAACTATGGAAGCCGAAACGCTAAAGCGAAGCGGTTTGACACTCATTTGCGCCGCGGTTTGGCGCTTTTTTTCGGCTTGAGACGATGGATGGTCGCTGATACGCCCGCGCTGCGCCGCAACGCGTCTTTTAAATCGACCGGCCGACCGTGTTTTCTCAGCAAATCGCGGAAGGCTTCATCGGCAAGTTCTTGAAAATCCTTCATCTGATCGCGGCCGAGAAGATCGATCTGTTGCCAGGTCTCCTCATCGAGCTGCACCCGCTTGCCGGGCATCAGCTGGCTTTCTTATGCCGCGCATGAGCGCGCGCCGGCTTCTTGGTGGTGCGCGCACTGGCCCGCGAGGTGGTGCGGCGCGTACCGCTGCTTGCGCCAGCTTTGACGCTCTGCCGCAGCGCGTCCATCAGATTGATCACGTTGGATGGGGCGCGCTCCTTTGGCCGCTCGATCTTTTCGCCTTTTTGTTTGCGGCGGAGCAGGTCCTTGAGCGCGTCCTCGTATTGGTCCTGGAATTGTTGCGGTTTGAAGTGTCCGGTCTTGGTCTCGACAATGTGGACCGCTAGATCGATCATGTCCTTTGGGATTTTTTCATCCTCGATCGAATCGAAATATTCCGCCTCGTTACGCACTTCGTAAGGATAGCGCAGTGTGACGCCGAGCATCCCTTTGCCACGCGCTTCGAGTGCGATGATGTGTTCGCGGGACGTGAACACGACCTTGCCGAGCGCGACCATGCCTTCCTTGCGAATGGCATCGCGAATTACCGCGAAGGCCTGCTGACCGACTTCGCCGTCGGGCACGATGTAATACGGGTCGCGCAGATAGAGCTCGTCGATCTCGTTGCGAGGCACGAACTCCTCGATGTCGATGATGCGCTTGCTTTCGATCGCGACCGCCTCGAGCTCGTCGGGGTCAAGTTCGATATACTCGCCTTTGGTGACCTCATAACCCTTGACGATTTCGGAATTGTCGACCTCGTCACCGGTTTCGGCGTCGACTTTCTTGTAGCGAATACGATTGCCGGTCTCTTTATTGATCTGGTGGAAGCTGATCTTTTCCCGCTCGGACGTTGCCGGAAACAGTGCGATGGGGCAGGAGACAAGCGACAGCTTCAGGTAGCCTTTCCAATACGCGCGCGGTGCCACGGACGACACTCCAAACTTCGAGGAACACCAATTCAACGATATTGAGGGAACTCACGTTCCACAAGGGAACTTCCGGCCCGCGTTTCTTCTTTGTTCCGCAAGGTTAAGCCTTTAAAATTCGCTGACTCGCTGATTCGGATGCAAATCATGCCCGCGAGAAGCGCAGTGTTACGCGCGCCTCAGATTGCCCCTGAGACCGCGCCCGAGACCAAGCCCCGGCTATTCCACGCCAGGATGCTGGTCACGCGAATTGAGGAGTGGTGCGTCGAGGCTCGGTCCGTCGACGAGGCGCGCGCCCTTCTTGCGGCTGGTGCCGGCCATCGTTGTACGCCTGGCGAAAGCATTCAGGTCGAGATCGAAAACCTGCTCGACGACTGAATGCCGCCGGCAGGGGCGCGCTTAAAGCCAAGACGCGCGTCGCCAACCCCCATATAATAACTTTGCCTGTCCCGTCGGCGATCCGCGCGCTATGCACTGAAGTACGCTCAATGCGAAGACAATTATTCACGGAAACACCTATTTCGCGGCTCGCCATTTGGGCGCGTCGTATCGCGCTGTTTTCGCTTGTGGCGACTTTCATCGCTGTCATCATCGTGCGCTCCGGCGCGCTGGACATTGTTCCGGCGCTTTCCACGCTCGCTGGGGCACTGGTGCTGGCTTGCGTCGCGATCTTGCTTGCTTTCGCCGCAGGCGTTGTGATCTGGCAACACGGCACTGGCGGCGGCCGCCAAGCCGTAACGGCATTGCTTGTCGGCGCCGCTCTGATTGCCTATCCACTCTATCTCGGCGTCAAGGCGTCGCGGCTGCCGGCGATCTATGATGTCACCACCGATCCGATTGATCCGCCGCAATTCGATGCCATCGCGCGTTTGCGGCCGCGCGACGCCAATCCGGTCACCTACGCGGGTCTTTACACGGCCGAGCAGCAGCACGCGGCCTATCCGGATATCGAGCCTGACGAGACAACGGTAAGTCCGCAGGACGCCTTTGCCGCTGCCATGAAAGTGATAACCAGACGCAAGTGGCGCGTCGTTGATGCGCGGCCACCGCAAGGTCCGCTGCCACGGGTGATCGACGCCCGTGCCTCGCAAACAGGCGTGGTGCGCGACGGCATAATCGAAGCGGTGGCGCGCACGCCGATCCTCGGCTTCCGCGATGATGTCGTCGTGCGTATCAGACCGACGATTGACGGTGCGCGAATCGATGTACGTTCCGTCTCGCGCTATGGCCGTCACGATCTCGGCACCAATGCCAAGCGTGTGCGCAGTCTTATCGACGATATCGATGACGTGCTCTCGACGCCGCAGCCCGAGAAAAAGCCCGCGCCGCCTCCTCCGAAGCCGCCCTCCGGTAAAGGCGGTCAGGCCAAGCGGTAAGTTCCGGCGATCGACGGCGGTCCTTCGGTAACGACGGTCCCGCGCGCGACCAGTTCTTCCAAATGCGCGAGCACCGAGAGTGCAGCGGCGCCAACAAGGCGCGGATCGAGCCCAATATAGACCGCCCTGACGATGGTCGGGATATCGGCTTCGCCTTTGGCAAGCCGGTGCAAAATCGATTCTTCGCGTGCTTGGCGATGCCGGATCAAATGCTGCACATAGCGTGGCGCTTCTCGCACCGGCGCGCCATGTCCCGACAAATAAAGCGGTTCGCTGCGTCGGGCGAGCTTGTGCAGTGATGCCATATATTCGGTCATCGCGCCGTCTGGCGGCGCCACGATCGTCGTCGACCACGCCATCACGTGGTCGCCGGCAAAAAGCAGGTTGGATTCTTTGAACGCGAATGCCATGTGGTTGGCGGTGTGCCCCGGCGTTGCCACGGCCTGCAGCGTCCAGCCGGCACCGTTCACGATCTCGCTGTCGGCGAGCGCAATGTCGGGACGAAAATCCAGATCGGCCGAGGCGTCCAGCCGGCGGACTTCACCCGTATAAAGCGGCCGCGCCGGCCGATGCGGTCCTTGCGCGAAAACCTTGGCGCCGGTTGCGGCCTTGACCTTGGCGGCCGCCGGCGAGTGATCGCGGTGCGTGTGGGTGACAAAGATATGCGTGACCGTTTCGCCCCGCACAGCGTTAAGAAGCGCCGCGATATGCGCGGCATCATCGGGGCCGGGATCGATCATCGCGACCTGACCGCGACCAACGATATAACTGATCGTGCCCTTATACGTGAATGGGCCGGGATTGTCGGCGACGATGGCGCGCACGCCGGGCGCCATTTCTTGGACTCGATCAGGCTGAAGGCCGAAACTCTTGTCGAAAGGAAAATCGTCGTTCATGTCCGCGGCAATCCATCAATGCTCATTTGCAACTCGGTTTGGGCTGCGTACGCCAGGTGGCGACGATATCTTTCGACGGCGCAATCTTAGTAGGATCTGTCCGGTTCACTGGCAATGACCACCCTCCGCGCCGCCGATCTGCGCAGACTGCTGGAAAGCGTAAGCGGATTGATGACGCGGTCAGCGGGGTCCGCTAGCCCATTACGGGCGCTCGCCTGGATCAGGCGTTACTCGCAGGCTTGCTCGGCGTAACGCGGCGGCGCGGTCCACAAAAGAATAGAGCCCCGGTGCCGGGAGTTCCGGGGCTCAGCAATCTCAACTCGCCACGCTTGGTGACACCGAGACCGCCACGGAGTGTCATGCAAAGGTCGGGCCAAGTTGGGATTAAGTCGGGAATAGGTCGGGAAACAAATCGAACAAAACCAACGAGCCGACAATCGGGCTCGGACGGCAACTGGCAAAACCCCGTTCGGCTGTGAGCGCGGCGGTTACCGGAGACATTGACCATCCTGGTGGTGCGAAAGCAGGCGCATTCTGATCAAATTCCAGGCAGTCACATCGGACCGCGTTAAAACGGTGTCCGGCTGCGGATTGCTGCCGCCAAGGTGCCCTCGTCGAGATAATCGAGCTCGCCGCCCACCGGCACGCCATGGGCAAGCCGCGTCACCTTCACATTCGTGCCGTGCAGGAGGTCGGTAACATAATGTGCGGTGCTTTGTCCCTCGACCGTCGCGCTCAATGCAAGGATCACTTCCTTGACGGCAGGATCGCTCGCTCGCTTGATCAGCGTCTCGATCGCGAGGTCATCCGGACCAATACCGTCGAGCGGCGATAGTATTCCACCCAATACGTGATAGCGCGCGTTGATCGCGTGCGCGCGTTCCAGAGCCCAAAGATCAGCGACGTCCGCAACCACCACGATCGCGGCATCATCACGCCGAGGATCCGTGCAGAGCGTGCAGGGATTCTGCGTGTCGATATTGCCGCAGACCCGGCACACCGCAATCTTTTCGATCGCCGTCTGCAAGGCAGCGGCGAGCGGCGCCATGATCAACTCTCGTTTCTTGATCAAAAATAAAGCGGCCCGGCGTGCCGAACGCGGGCCAAGCCCGGGCAATCGCGCGAGAAGCGCAATCAGGCGCTCAATTTCGGGTCCGGCGGAAATAGCGGGCATTAATCAGCGATCAAAATAGCTTCAGTCCTGGCGGCAGCGGCAGACCTCCGGTGAGCGCCTGCATCTTTTCCTGAAGCATGGTCTCGAGTTTGCGCCGGGCATCAGCATGGGCCGCGATGAGGAGATCTTCAAGGATCTCCTTTTGGTCGGGCTTGAGAAGAGAATCATCAAGGTGCGCACCACGCACATCGCCCTTTCCGGAGAGCTTGATGGTTACAAGGCCGCCGCCTGCCACGCCCTCGACTTCGAGACGATCGAGCTCGGCTTGCATCGCTTCCATCTTGGATTTGAATTCGGTCGCCTGTTTCATCAGGTCGAGAAAATCAGGCATCTTGGTCTCGCGTCTCGAATTCATGTTTGCGACGTAAGTCGGAGGCCGGCTCACGTACAGATTTACAATGTATCATCGCCCGCAACATCACTGTCCAGCGGTGGCATTTCACTTGCCGGCTCGGACGTCGGACCAGGCGCGCGGACGTCGACGATTTCGGCTCCCGGAAATCGCTCTAACACCGCCTGAACCAAAGGATCGCCACGTACGCCATCTTTCATCTCAGCCTTGCGGATTTCGGCTTGGGCGCGGATTGAGGGCGAGCCTGCTTCCGCCGATACTGCCACCATCCAGCGGCGGCCGGTCCAATCGGCGAGCTTCTTCGATAGCTCCCCGATCAACGTTTTGCGCGCGCCGGCTTCAAGCGCGATCTCAAGCTTGCCATCCTCAAAACGGACCAACCGCACATCGCGTTCAAGCGCGCTCTTGATTGAAAGATCCCGCTTCTCGGCAGCAAGAGCAATCAGGTCTTCGAAGTTTTTGACCGCTCGAATTTCTTCGGCGCTTGCAGCCGGCCCATTGATCGGCGCGGCGGCCGGTGCACTCATTGGCGTCGCTGAGGCCAGCGGCCCGCGCGATCCGCGCGCCGGCATTTCTTGGCGTGGCTGATCTGCCCGCGCCTGTTCAGGACGCGCCGGTGCGCGAAGCTCCAAGGCGCTGGCTGTGACCACGGGACTATCGCTGCGCCGCGTCTCGCCGAGCGAGCGGATGACTTCATCCGGCGTCGGTAGATCCGCCGCATAAGCAATCCGGACCAGCACCATCTCGGCAGCGTCGATCGGCCGACCAGCGGCTTCTACCTCCGCGATACCCTTGAGTAGCATCTGCCATGTTCGCGCCAAGACCCGCATCGAAAGTTTGGCGGCAAAAGCCCGGCCGCGGACGCGTTCGGCCTCCGTCAGCGACGCGTCGTCCGCCAACGCGGGGACAATCTTCACGCGTGTCACGAAATGGGTGAATTCGGCCAGATCACCGAGCACCATAGCCGGATCAGCGCCGGAATCATATTGATCGCGCAGTTCCTTAAGCGCCGCTGCGACGTCGGCGCGCATAAGGGCATCGAACAATTCGATGATCCGGGTCCGGTCGGCGAGGCCGAGCATCTGCCGCACGTCCGCGGCGCGCACTGGGCCAGGCGCTGCACCGGCGCCGCCTGATTGCGCGCCGGCATACGCGATTGCCTGATCGAACAACGAGAGTGCATCGCGGACTGAGCCCTCCGCGGCGCGCGCGATCAGCGCTAGCGCCTCGGTCTCCGCCGCGATCGCCTCCTTGCCGGCAATCGCCTGCAGATGTTCCACTAACCGGGCCGCATCGACGCGCCGCAGATCAAAACGCTGGCAGCGTGACAGCACCGTGATCGGGACTTTTCGGATCTCGGTTGTCGCGAAAATGAATTTGGCATGCGGCGGCGGCTCTTCGAGTGTTTTCAACAGCGCGTTGAACGCGGCGCCAGACAGCATGTGTACTTCATCGAGAATGTAGACCTTGTAGCGCGCCGAGACCGGCGCATAGCGGATCGCGTCGTTGATCTGCCGCACGTCGTCGACGCTGTTATGCGAGGCGGCGTCCATCTCGATCACATCGAGATGGCGGCTTTCCATGATCGCCTCGCAGTGAACCCCGAGTGCCGGTAGCTTGACGGTCGGCGCGGCGATCGATCCGTCCGGCAGCTCATAGTTGAGGGCGCGGGCGAGAATGCGCGCGGTCGTCGTTTTTCCCACTCCGCGTACGCCGGTCAGAATCCAGGCCTGCGGGATTCGCCCGGCCTCGAAAGCGTTCGAGATCGTGCGCACCATAGCGTCCTGACCGATCAGGTCGTCGAACGTCGCCGGACGATATTTGCGCGCCAGGACGCGGTAGGATGGTGTTGTCGTGTCGCTCATGATCTCCTTGGGCGCGCGCTCCATGGGTTGCCCACAGCGTTGAATGCGACTCGCGCTGAGCGGCCCTCCTATCTTGCTGTGCAAGCTTCCGAGGGTATGAGCATGCCAAAGCTCGGAGCGCAGTGGCGGAAGCGAAAGCCGCGCGGGCATGAGCCTCGCGGCCGTTCCCGCATTACGCCTACGCTCCCTTAAGCTTCCTCCATCCTGCGGGCTGCGTTCGCCTCTAAAATTACGGCGCAGGAGCGCGGCGTGGAAAGATCGGGTGGGAGGCTGACGAGCGACCCGAACCGCGCTCGTTAGGGCTGCTTCCTTCCGGACCTGACCCGGTTGGCGAGTGGCTCGTCCACCGCCAACCTCCCATGCCCTATATCGGCCGCTGCGGGGTGGAAAGCAAGCTTGGCCGATTCGGTCAGCGTTTAGCGACCGTGAATCGATTGACGCCCTTAGCTTTTTGTGGAGCATGATCTTTTCGGCCCTGGCTTGGGCCCTCGAAGCATCCGAAACGACAAGCGGCTGCGGGGCCTTCGTGCGGCTGGCCAAACCGGTTCCCGCTTTTCGGGATCCTTGTTTCAGGGAGACGCCAATGACCTTCCGCATCGCCGTCGTGCAACCGATTTCGCACCCGCCAAGCGAAGCCGAGCGTAATGTCAGCGATGCAGTGGAGTGGATCGAACGGGCGGCGGGGGAGGGGGCGGATTTTGTCTGCTTCCCCGAAACCTATCCTGGCCCGTGGCGGATGCCGGCCGGATTCGATCCGACGCCGAAACTTGTCGAGGCTTCTGCCAAGCACGGTGTATACGCGGTGTTCGGCACAATCGAGCCGATCGATGTCAAAGCGGCAACCGCTTACAATCTGATCATAATGGCCTATCCGGACGGACGGGCGCCAGCCCGCTATCGGCGCACGCATCCTAATGGACCCTGGATCTATACCGGTGGCCGCTCCTGGGAATTTCAATATGTACCGGGCGACGAATTTCCGGTGTTTGAAACTGCGCATGGCAAGGTCGGGCTCGCGATGTGCAGCGAGGTTTACATGCCCGAAGTCTCGCGCGCCCTGGCGTTGCGTGGTGCCGAACTCATCTTCATGCCGGCCGGTATCGACAAGAACCGGTTATGGGCCACTTGGCGTACGCTGATCTGGGCGCGCGCCATCGAAAACCTGGCCATCGTCGTCACCACGCAGAATCTGTTCGATCACTCGCAGCGCGGGCTCGCCATGGTGGCGACGCCCGAGGAAATCATGTTCGAGAGTACGGCGGCGGGATTAAGCATTATCGATGCTAACCTCGACCGGGTGCGTCAGCTCCGCGCCTCGCGAGATGAGGTCGGCTCATCGGCCGTCAGTGGCGCCAAACAAGGAGTTCTCGGCCCACAATGGCAGCGGCCAGAACTTTATAACGCGATCTATCCCCGGCCATTGCATGAAGCGGCCGAATGATGCGGCTTAAATTGATCGCTGCCTGATCGTGTCGCCCCGTCTCGACCTCGGCTCACCCCATCTCGGTCCATCGCCCGCGCTTGGCTACACTGCCAGCCGGCTTGATCGCGCCGTCGCAAGCCGCGGCGACGACGCCGCGCTGAAGCGCTATTGCGAGCATGCGCAGGCCGGAAGCTACATCATCGGCGGCGAGCTGGTGGTGCTCAAAGTTGGCGACCAATTATGCGATCCGCTGTTTTCGCCGCGTGAGGCGCGCGTGCTCGGCGCCGTGCGCGAAATAGTATTTCTCGGGCTTGTCGACGCGGCGCCGCGCTTCGGTTGCGGTCTCGATCCGGAGGCGGTGGAGCAATTGAAGGGGCGCAATGATCTCAAAGTAACCGATCTTCGCTCGATCGCGGTGCAAGGCCTGGTCGCCGCAGATCATCTGCCGCCGCTCGCCGAAGCGAAAGCGCTGCTCGGCTGGCATGCCCGTCATCGTTTCTGCTCCAACTGCGGGGCCGCAACCACGCTGATCCAGGGCGGCTGGCGGCGCGATTGCCCGGTCTGCCACACCGAGCATTTTCCGCGCACCGATCCGGTCGTGATCATGCTCGCGATTTCCGGTGAACGTTGCGTGCTCGGCCGCTCGCGCCGCTTCGCGCCGTCCATGTGGTCGTGCCTGGCGGGTTTCATCGAACCCGGCGAAAACATCGAAGAAGCGGTACGGCGCGAAGTCGCGGAAGAAGTGGGGATTACCTGCGGGCGGGTGAACTATTTTGCCTCGCAGCCATGGCCATTCCCGTCCTCGATGATGATCGGCTGTCATGCCGAGGCGCTGTCGGACACCATCGTCATCGATCGCGAAGAACTTGAAGACGCCCGCTGGTTTGACCGCGAAGAACTGGCTTTGATGCTGAATCGGGCGCATCCGCAAGGCTTGTCCACGCCGCCGCCGGTTGCGATCGCTCATCACATCATTCGCAGCTATGTCGAGAACGGTCCTGATGTCCTCCGCTGAGCGCGCGCCGCGCATCCTATGCGCCGGGATTATCGTGCTCGATGAGGTTTTCCGCGTCGATGAGTTCCCACAGCCGGATGGCAAGGTGCAGGCGCAGGGGTTTTTCGTCGTCAATGGCGGCTGCGCCGCGAATGCTGCGGTTGCGATTGCCCGGCTGGGCGGCCGCGCTGCGCTGGCGGGACCGATGGGCGGGCCGGCCGGCGAGGATGAAAATGGCGACCGCGTGCTCAAAGCCCTAGCGCGCGAGAACGTCGATTGCACCGCCTGTCAGCGCGTAGACGGGCTCAGCACTGCGCTGTCGGCAATCTTCATGAACGCGCGTGGCGATCGCACCATCGTAACCTATCGCGACGAGCGCATCGCCGCCGCCAGGCCGCACGATCCGGAACGTGTGGTTAGCACGGCCGATGTGGTGCTCGCTGACAATCGCTACCCGGAATTTGTCCGGCCGATCTGCGAGGCGGCGCGACGGCGCAATTTGCCAGTCGTTCTCGACGGCGATCGCCCGACGGTAGAGGACGATCCGCTCTTTCGCATTGCCTCCCATGTCGTTTTTTCCTGGGAATGCCTGCGCCAGACCACTGGCGTTGCCGATCTTGGCGAAGGCCTCTTTCGCATCGCTGGCAAAACCGATGCGTTCCTTGCGGTCAGCAACGGACCAGACGATATCGTCTATCTCGATCGCGGCAAGCTACGGAGCTTGCCGGTGTTCAAGATCGCCGCAGTCGATACGCTGGGGGCCGGCGACGTGTTCCATGGTGGCTTTGCGATGGCGCTCGCTGAAGGTCGCAACGAGGTCGAGGCAATGCGCTTTGGCGCGGCGGTGGCCGGAATTAAATGCACGCGGATTGGCGGCTCGGCCGGCGCCCCGACGCGGGCCGAAGTTGAGGCCCTTTTGGGCGAAAGCGAACCGGCGCGGCTGGCGCGGTCGCGCGCCCGCGGTCATTCACCGCCGGCGTCGCAAAGGGGTTGAGTGACCCCCACCTCAAAGTGCCTTGCCTTAGAATATTTTTCTCTTTAAAACGTCTGAGCGCTTTATGGTCGAAAAAACTGCCTTATGGACGCGATTGACAGGAAAATCCTTGCTGTCCTGCAAGACAATGCGGCTTTGTCGGTTGCCGAAATCGGTGCCCGCGTCGGATTGTCGTCGACGCCGTGTTGGAAGCGGATTCAGCGGCTCGAGGCCGAGGGTGTCATTCTTAAGCGTGTCGTGCTCGTGGATCAGGAGCGCGTCGGGCTTCCCATCAGCGTCTTCGTCTCGATCGAAACCGGCGACCACTCCCAGGATTGGCTCGACCGCTTTGCCAAGACGGTCACGGCGATGCCGGAAGTCATGGAATTCTACCGCATGGCCGGCGACGTCGATTACATGCTGCGCGTAGTGGTTGCCGACATCGCCGGCTATGACTCGTTCTACAAGCGCTTGATCGCAGCGATCCCGCTGAAGAATGTTACGTCGCGTTTTGCGATGGAAAAGATCAAGTCGACGACCGCGCTGCCCATCCCGGAAAACAAGTAACACAATCGTCTTCGTGAGAGGCCCAAATCGGCGACGAGCCAATCCGGACGCGCCGCCTTCAACTGGCGCCGGCAACACCGTGTTAACTACAGTAGACGAACGCGATTAGTGCCGGGGTTAGCTTAACCGGCGTGAAATTTCTCACCGATATTTTGTGGCCCTATCCAAAGGGTTCGTAAACCATTGGGTCACTCAAACAGAGCCAGATGCGAATTTAAGGAGCCAAGTCTTATGAAAAGTCTTGTCGCGCGCTTTGCGAAGGACGAGTCCGGCGCGGGCGCCATTGAATATGGTCTGGTAGCCGCCGGTATATCCGTTGCCCTCATCGCCGTGATCCAGGGCCTCGGCAGCAACCTCAAAACGGCATTCACGAGCCTCTCCAGCACGCTGAGGTAAGCACCGTCGTTGCTGAGCGCCACCAGAGGGCTACGGCTGGGTCGCGGAGCCTTTTCATTCTTATAGTTTGCGAGCCGCCATGCTGAGCGAAGCGATTGGACTGACTGTATTCCCTGCAGTCATGGCGTTCGCCGCTGCGAGCGATCTCTTGACCATGACCATCGCTAACCGCGTCTCCCTCGCCCTTGCCGCAGGCTTCGGATTCGTCGCGGCGCTCGGCGGTATGAGCGGCGCTGCGCTCTTATCGCATTTTGCCGCGGGTGCTGCGGTTCTTGTAGCGGCGTTCATCTGCTTCGCGCGCCGCTGGGTTGGCGGCGGCGACGCCAAACTTGCTGCCGCCACAGCGCTCTGGCTCGGCCTCGGTCATCTGTTCGATTATCTGGTCTATGCGTCGGTGTTGGGCGGGGTGCTGACCTTACTGATCCTGCTGTTTCGCACCATGCCCTTGTCGGACACTTTGGCGGGCGTCGGATGGGCGCAACGCCTGCACCGCTCAGACGCCGGAATTCCCTACGGCATCGCACTCGCCGCCGCCGCGCTTATCGTCTATCCGCAAACCGAATGGATGACGCGGCTCGCTGGGTGAAGCAAGGGGCGCCGTGTTGCGCACCCACCCAACATCACACTGACGCGTGGGCGATCCCTTCCCGGACAACCAGCGCATCGCCGGCAGCGTGATAGAAGCTCGCCGCTTCGGGCAGCAGGATGGCCGCGGAGCGTACCGCGTGCGTTGTGGGATCGAGACCGTCAGGCGCCGCGCCGGCCGTGACTGCGAGCACAGCCTTGCGTAAACGCGCGCGCGCCATGATGACGCCGTTGTCCGTGGAAACTAGGTTCTCCCTGCTGCGGTCCTGAATGGGTCCGCAGCTCTCCTGGATCGCGGCATCCTGCATGGCGATGCCTTTGACGCCGCTATACGACTTGTGATGCCGCTGCGCCACGCGGTCGATCATGTAATCGTTGTCCTTATTGACGACCGGCCGGAATGAACCCGGCAGAAGCTTCACATGAATGCCGCCGCCATTGCGCATGGTCTCAAGTTCATGCGCGGAAAGCTGGCGGGTTGGATGGTGGGTGAAGCACCACACCATGCAGTTCTCGTCGTCGATTGGAACGAAGGCATGGCCGTTGAGCGCATTGTCGCCGTAAGGCGGGATCATGGTGTGAAACGGCATGACCCATTGCGTGATGCGCCAATAAAGCTTGCCTGCCATTGCCGGCCGCCGCACGCCGATGACCATACCGCCTTTGGTTTCGATCACTTCGAATCGAACATCGGTCTCGCGAGTGAATTCAGCGCCTTGGCTGATGTGCAGCGGATCGCTGCGCAGATCGTGGCGATGCAGAAAAGAGACATGAACCGAATCGATGCCGCCCTCCAGCGTCTGCAGCCAATTGCATTCCTGCGTACGCTTCGACACGAAGCGATGCGCCGCCGGCACGGTTGCCCATTCGAAATTCGGCAGTGGCGGTTTGTCGGCCGGCGGCCCCATATAGATCCAGATCACGTCGCCGCGCTCGATACAGTCGTAAGCCGCGAGCTTGTTTTTTTTGCAGAATCCGCTTTCGACCGGCTCTGACGGCACTTCAATACATTGTCCGGTTACGTCGTATTTCCAACCATGATAAGAGCAGCGCAGCCCGTTCTCCTCATTGCGGCCGAACCACAGCGAAACGCCGCGATGCGCGCAGAATTCATCCATGACGCCGACCCGGCCTTGACTGTCACGGAACGCGATCAACCGCTCGCCGAGGAGCTTCACCCGTATCGGGGGGCAGTCCGGCTCGGCGATCTCTGACGATAAAAGCGCCGGGATCCAGTAGCGCCGCATGAGAGTCCCCATCGGCGTGCCGGGAACGGTTTGCGTAAGAAAATTATTTTGTTCGCGCGTCGTCATGGCGCAATAGCTGTGGCGCTGTCGTTATGGCGCTTCGCTGCGAGCTTAGCGGCTTTCCCGCAAAAGGGGGAGAGACGTTCAGCTCAAGACCCGCACCGGCTTGCCATCGAAGAAACCACGGATGTCGTCGATCGCATCGGTAAAATAACGCCGGTAGTTTTGCTCGGAAACATAACCGAGATGCGGCGTGATCACGACATTGTCCATCTTGCGGAATGGATGATCGAGCGGCAACGGCTCGACGTCGAACACGTCAAGGCCAGCGCCGGCGATTTTGCCTTGGCGCAGCGCGGCAATCAAAGCGGCTTCATCGATAATGGGGCCGCGCGAGGTGTTGATGAGAAAAGCGCTCGGCTTCATCAGAGCAAGTTCGGCAGTGCCAATCAATCCGCGCGTGCGTGCCGACAGCACAACATGAATGGTGATGAAGTCGGACTGGCGGAACAACTCATCCTTGGAGACGTAATCGACGCCCGCCTCACGGCACCTCTCGGCGGTCAGGTTCTGACTCCAGGCGATGACCTTCATGCCTAAGGCCTTGGCGATGCCGGCGGTGCGCGCGCCAAGCTTGCCTAAACCCAAAACGCCAAGCGTCATGCCTTCGAGATCGAGGCCAATCGTGGATTGCCACGGCGCGCCGGAATGCAGCCGCGCATTCTCGTAACCGATCCGGCGGGTCAGTTCGAGCATCAGTCCGATGGCGATGCCGGAGGTCGGATTGCCGAACGTGCCGGTGCCGCACACGGCGATGCCGCGCGCTTTGGCGGCCTCGGTATCGATCGAGGCATTGCGCATGCCGGTGGTGATAAGAAGTTTCAGATCGGGCAGCGCGTCGATGACCTTTTTCGGAAACGCGGTCCGCTCGCGCATGGCGATGATAATCTGAAAACCTTGGAGCGCCGCAATGACCTTGTCAGCGCTGCCGAGATGGTCGTGGAAGACCTTTACTTCGATATGGTCTTTGACCTTGGACCAATCGGCGAGCTTGAGCCCCACATTCTGGTAGTCATCGAGGATCGCGCAACGAATTGCCATGTTTCCAGCCCCAGGTGTTTGCAACCCATTCGGCAGACTTGTTTCGTAGCCGTCTCATAACGGTCCACCGAAAACAAGCGGGTAAAAACAAGGACGTTCCCAGGACCGCGAAGCGCCCGGAACCATGATCACAGTTATTGCGAGCGATTGCTTCCGAATTTGCCCCTGGCGGCAATCCGGCAACACCAAAGGAAGCGGTCTCAGGCGCGATGTCGGGGCACGCGGTTGAGCGACGTGCTTAACGCGCCGGAGGTGTGCGTTTTCGCAACCAGACTGCCGTACTTGGCATGCCATTTCGGGCCCGGTCCGCGCATGTAGTGGAGATCGGGCCGATACGCCCCTTCCGCGCCGAGGCAAGTGCGCCACAGCCGGCGTAGTGCTTTCGAGAAATCATGCCACATGGAACGCTCCCGTACTCTCGGGCGTGGTGAGGGCGAGCCAACGAAGGAACCCTCAAACACATGTATCATTTTCAAACGACCGTTTGAGACATGTTTGGGCAAAAATCATTAAAAATTGGTAGGAATTCGCAACCCCGCGACAATTGTCCTGGCCGAAATTTGGGAGCGCCGACGGCCAATCCGGCGCTGCCTTGGTCGGGGCGCTCGTAAGGCCTGGCGCAGAAAGGAACAACCTTGCCCCGGACGCTCGCCCTCGCTACATCCAAAGCGGATTTTCCCTCTAATCGCGCCGTGACCCTATTGCCTGCGCCGCGCGCTTAAGCCCAAAGCGCGGCTCGGAGCAGGAGGCGCCCAGCCGAAAGCAACTATGGCCCGTCAGTTCATCTATCACATGGAAGGTTTATCCAAGGTCTATCCGGGCAACCGTAAGGTTTTGGAGGACGTCAACCTGTCGTTCTATCCCGACGCCAAGATCGGCGTGCTGGGCGTCAACGGCGCCGGCAAATCAACGCTGCTGCGCATCATGGCCGGGCTCGATCAGGAGTTTTCCGGCGAAGCCTGGGCGGCGGAGGGTGCGCGAGTGGGTTATCTGCCTCAGGAGCCGCAGCTCGAGCAGGGGAAAACGGTGCGCGAGAACGTCATGCAGGGCGTCGGCCCGCAGAAGGCGATCCTCGACCGCTACAACGACCTCGCGGCCAATTACTCCGACGATACCGCAGACGAGATGACCAAGCTGCAGGACGAGATCGAGGCCAAGGGCCTTTGGGACCTCGATTCCAAAGTCGATCAGGCGATGGATGCGCTGCGCTGCCCGCCCGACGATGCGGACGTGGTCAAACTCTCAGGCGGCGAGCGACGACGCGTGGCCTTATGCCAGCTCCTGCTCGCCCAGCCTGACCTTCTTCTTCTCGACGAGCCGACGAACCATCTCGACGCCGAGTCAGTGGCTTGGCTCGAGGGTCATTTGCGCAATTATCCCGGCGCGATTCTGATCGTCACACATGACCGCTACTTCCTCGACAACGTCACCGGCTGGATCCTCGAACTCGACCGCGGTCGCGGCATTCCCTATCAGGGCAACTATTCGGCTTGGCTCATCCAGAAGCAGAAACGCTTGGAGCAGGAAGGCCGCGAGGAGGAAACCCGCCAGCGCACCCTGGCGCGCGAGCAGGAATGGATCGCCGCTTCGCCGCGTGCGCGGCAGGCGAAATCCAAAGCGCGCTACCAACGCTACGAAGAGCTGTTGCAGAAGGCGGGCGAGAAGCAGACGCAGACCGCCCAGATCGTCATTCCCGTTGCCGAGCGTCTTGGCCAGAACGTCATCGATTTCGAGCAGCTCAAGAAAGGCTTCAGCGATAACTTTCTCATCGACGATTTAACCTTCAAGCTGCCGCCGGGCGGCATCGTCGGGGTCATCGGCCCGAACGGCGCCGGCAAAACGACCCTGTTCCGCATGATTACCGCGCAGGAGAAGCCTGATCAGGGTACGATCAAGATCGGAGAGTCGGTGCGGCTCGGCTATGTCGACCAGTCGCGCGACACGCTCGACGGGACGAAAACCGTTTGGGAGGAGATTTCGGGCGGTCTCGACCAGCTGCAGCTCGGCAAACGTGAAGTGAATTCGCGCGCCTATTGCGCCGCCTTTAATTTCAAAGGCGCCGATCAGCAAAAAAAGGTCGGTCAGTTATCAGGCGGCGAGCGTAACCGCGTGCATCTCGCCAAAATGCTCAAATCCGGCGCCAATGTTCTCTTACTCGACGAGCCGACCAACGATCTCGACGTCGATACGCTGCGCGCACTCGAAGAGGCGCTGGAGGACTTTGCCGGTTGCGCCGTGATCATTAGCCATGACCGCTGGTTTCTCGACCGCATTGCCACTCATATCCTCGCGTTCGAAAGCGACAGCCGCGTCGAGTGGTTCGAGGGCAATTACCAGGACTACGAGAAAGACAAGATGCGCCGTCTTGGCATCGAATCCGTCATCCCGCAACGGATCAAGTACAAGAAGTTCTCGCGATAGTCGCCTGCGTTTGCAATTGCAGAGGAATTTACCGAAGGCATGGTCGTCATCGCCGCATCAATATCAGTTTGTGCTTGAGAATTGCCAGCCGGTGCACAAACGCTTCAGGCAGTTGTGCGAGAATGTGGTTGCGAGCGCGCCATGATAGCGGAGCCCGGATCGGGACGGGCTGATCGTGGGGAATCTCTGTTTCCAACAGGTCAGGCGCCGCGCGATTGAGGGCGCAATCGCGAGCAAATACCAGTGTGTTGTATCGGTACCATGGCTCGACGCCAGAGTGGTCCCGGATGCGCGGGCGCAACCAGTCGAACGTTCGGAAGCCGTTCGCCGCAAACTTGTCGCGCCAGTATTCGTAAGGCTGCTCGTTGACATGGAATTCGCCGCCTTGACCCGGAACTGCTGCGGAGAAAAGAACAATGTCGCCATGCGCGGCGAGGCTCGTCACGAAGGTGTCGGCGCACGACGAAGCAATGTGCTCTCCCACCTCCAGGCTTTGGACCAGATCGAAACGGCGCTGCAGAGCAAACGATTGCGAAAGATCGCATTTAACGAACTGTTCCGATGGGATAGCAAGCCAAGCGTCATCGACGTAGGCGCCGTCCACGCCGACAACATCGTTGATGCGGCAATTGGCCCATTCCTTTACCAAATGCCGCGACCGCATCCCACATCCAGCACGCTGCCGACGTGAAAAGATTTAGCTAACAGCGGGACGATCACTTGCGCGGAGCGCCGTGCTCCTTCCTCGATGTAGCTGAAGAAATCATTATCGTATGCGTACGCTCCCGCCTCAGGTTTCATGCTCTCTCCATTGAGGGCAGTTGCTGTGTTGACGGCCAAACCCGTTGTCAGCATGCGCTTGGCCTTATCGGTTGACGGCATGATCGCCGGGCATTGCTGGGTCCGCGCTGTCGTGCCCGATCTTATAACGCGTGAAGCGCGCAGCCGTCATCATTTATGCGGAATCAAAAATGTGGGGCGTCGATCAGGGCTCGGAATTTAGTTCGCACCGGCTTGGATTCGCCGGGCGCGATACCGCCGAGATGGTGTTTGATCTCGTCGTATTGCGGATCGTCGGGTGCAAAGACTAATTGGCTTTCGGCTATCGGATCCGGCCACAATGAGCGGAGCTGAAGCGTGATTGTGCCATCAGTGGACATTTTCGCGCTGCCAACGCTATCAATGTCCTCGCAAGGGATGGGCTGACTGCCTCTATCGGCCGCTATCGCCGCGCTGGCTAAATCTGTGGCAAACAATGCCAGGGTTACGACAAAGGCCGCACAATGCATTTTCCGCAAAGACATGAAAACTGCTTCCTGGTAGGAGGTACAGGAATAAACCACTCGCATCGATAATCCCAAATTAGGGTGTCAGTGGCATGGAAGACTGGAGCGCGCGACAATATCTCAAATTTGAGGACGAGCGCACGCGCCCGCCCCGTGACCTGCTCGCGCAAGTGCCGCTGCAAAAGCCCCGGATTGTCGTCGATCTCGGCTGTGGGCCGGGCAATTCCACCGAACTTCTGGTCGAGCGCTATCCGCAATCGGAGGTGATTGGGCTCGATTCCTCGCCCGACATGCTGCGCAAGGCACGCGAACGGCTGCCGAACTGCAAGTTCGTGCAAGGCGATATCGCGACCTGGACGCCGGAGCCGCGCACCGACCTGATTTTCGGTAATGCAGTGATGCAATGGCTGCCCGATCATGGCGCCGTCATGCGGCGCTTATTGGCGGCCCTGTCGCCCGGCGGCGTGATGGCGATCCAGATGCCGGATAACACGCGTGAGCCGGCGCTCATCTTTCAACGCGAAGTCGGCGAGAGCGGGCCATGGCGGGACCATCCCGAAGTCAAAGCCGGGCCCCGCGATGATCTGCCGCCGCCTGAGGCTTATTACGATCTCCTCAAGCCGGTCTGCAGCGCGATCGACATCTGGCACATTGTCTACAATCACGTGATGGCATCGCCGCAGGCAATAACCGAATGGTTCAAGGGTTCGTCGCTGCAGCCGTTTCTCTCCCCGCTCGACGCCGCGGCCCGAGAAAAATTTCTCGCCGCCTACACGGAGAAAATCGTCAGCGCCTATAAGCCGCGGTTCGACGGCAAAGTGTTGCTGCGGTTTCCACGGCTATTCATCATCGCCGTGCGCTAAGCTTAGCCGCCCTTCACCCAGACCTTAGTCGCGGATGGTCCGGTATCGCCGAAGTCCTCGACGTAATAAACTTCGTCACCGCGCCTTAATTGGTCAAAATCGCCTGATAGCATCGCGTTGCGATGAAAATAGAGGAGACTGCCCTCGTTGGTGATTAGAAAACCCTGGTTCTTTTCCGGCGTCAGCTCCGCCACCTGGCCAAGCGCCTGATTCTCGGAATCGTGGTGCTGCTCCTTGGTGCGGCGCTCGCGCTGCTCCTTGAGGTCGCGCAACTGTCGCTCGGCAATGCGAAAAGCCTCATGGATAGCGTTACGCAAATCAGGACGTTGAAATTTGCGCTCAAGATGTTCGGGCTCGTGACTGACGACCAACTCTTTCCGGCCGGGAATACCGAGCTCGATCCGCACAACCGGTGGAATCGTGTCAGAAGAGTTTTTGGCACGCTGATCGACGCGGACGCGACAGGATATCAGGCGGCCATAGATCTCTTCCAGTTCCACGACGCGCGTGCGAATGAGTTCCTGCGCCCATTTCTCGCTTTTGATATTGTGGAACGCGATTTCCAGGGGTACTTGCATAAATTTCTCCCGTCAATCGAGCAGGGCTCTTAAGATCAACGCGTGACCGCTCCAGTCGGTTCGCGCAGCGCGATGGGGTTGTGATGATCCAGGTGAGACTGGTTCTCCGCTGTAGCGCCGTGTTGGCGATACTGTGTGTGTTCCTGTGCGCGCGCGTTGCCGCCGCGGACACTGCGTTTGCGGCATGGCTGCAATCGCTGTGGCCGCAAGCGCAGGCGCTTGGTATTTCGCGAGCCACTTTCGAAGCGGCAACGCGCGGGCTCGAGCCCGATCTCTCACTGCCCGATCTGGTCATTCCCGGCCGTCCGGAACGGCCGTCCGCCGGACAGCCGGAATTCGTCACGACGCCTGCGGACTATCTCAAAGAGCCCGTGATCGAGCGGCTCGCTGGCGACGCTCGCAAATTCTACGATCGTTATCGGGCGCCGCTCGATGCGATCGAACGCCAGTTTGGCGTGCCGTCGACGATATTGTTGGCAATCTTCGGTCGCGAGACCGATTTCGGCCGCACCGCGGATACGCGCAACGCGATTCGAGTACTGGCGACGCAAGCTTATGTCGGTCGCCGCAAGGAGCAATTTGTTACAGAATTTCTGCTGGCGCTGAAAATTCTCGACCAGGGCAGCATCAAGCTCGCCGACATGCGCAGTTCCTGGGCCGGTGCAATGGGGCTGACACAATTCTTGCCGTCGGATTATCTGAAATACGCCGTCGACTTTGACGGCGACGGCCGCGCCGATATCTGGCATTCGGTGCCGGACGCGCTCGCTTCCGCGGCCAAGCAATTGCTTGGCGAAGGTTGGCAACCTGGTCTGCATTGGGCCTACGAAGTGCATCCGCCTGGCAATGTCGAGTGCACCATCGGCGTACCGAGCTACACGCTGACCATGGGCGAGTGGCTTAACCGCGGTTTCAAGCCGGCCTACGGCCGCGTTCTATCCGCGGCGGAACGCGCCGAGACTGCCTCGCTGCTCCAGCCCGCCGGCCTCTATGGCCCGTCGTTCCTTGCCACCAAAAATTATTTCGCCATCAAGGAATACAATTTTTCCGATCTCTATGTGCTGTTTGTCGGTCATTTGAGCGACCGCATCACCGATCCGCGGCCGTTTGAGACGCCGTGGAGTACCGTGGTCCAATTACCGACCGCCGATCTCGATCGCATGCAACAGGTGCTCACGGCGCGCGGCTATTATCATGACAAGATCGACGGCAAAGCCGGCATGCTGACGCGTGCCGCGCTCGGTGAATATCAGAAGCGCAACGGGCTCAAGGTCGATTGCTGGCCGAGCGCGGCGCTGCTGCGGCAGATGGAGGCGAGCGGGCGGTAACGCGCGATCCGCGAGCGACCGTTCCCCGGACGCGGTGCAGCACGGCAGCGTTGCACCGCTGATCCGGCGTTTTCACCATCTCGGCGCGCAGAAATTTTGGAGCGCGCAACGATCGCGGTTCGGCAGCGCACAAAACCCGCATCCACTTTTCAGGACCATGCTTTAATCATCTCCGGCAACCGCATTGGGCAGTCGATCGTCGTCTTGGGTGGCATTACGCCGATGCATCCGGCTTGCGATAGAACCGGTTACGCCAGGATCGGTGTAGCGTTCGCCGTAGCGTTGCACCGCAAAATGGCCGCCGGCGCGCGCGGCGGCGACTTCGCCGGATATTGCCGTCGGCTCGCAGATACGCCGGCCGCTCGTGCGCTGCATCAGATCGACGTGAATGTGATTGTAATGATAGACGTTGGCGCCGGGCGCGAGCACGGTCGAGAATTGATCGCAGGCCGACGATTGCACGTCGTGCAGGAAGCCTTGCTCCTCAGGCGTGCCGCGCCAACCATGTTGCACGTTGATCGCATGGCCGTCGGCGAGATCGAATTCGGCGATGTCGAGTGCGTTGCCGAAGGCGTGTTCGGAAATATGCGCGTTCGGATTGCCGTTCATGCCGCGGCAGGAATAGGCGGAAATCTGCTTGATCTCGACTACCGGCTGGCGAAACCAGCGCATCGCCGCTGGCTGCACCGCCGTGGCGATCCACTGATCGAGCGCGGCGACGATCGGGCAGGCAAGGATTGCCGCCGGGCTGACCTCCACCGGACCAGCCGAAGCCGTCACCAAAGGTCCGCGCGGCGGACCAAGCGGCGGTAGCGGCTCGGCGGCAGCAGGATTGCGCTCGGCGCCGGGCACGTACGGCGCCTGGGGACCGCCGTAATAAGGATGCGGGGGCCCGCCGGGAATGCCAATCTCTTCATCCTCGGGATCGGCCGCCGGGCCGCCGGGTGGAGTGAGCGACAACGGCCGCCCAGCCTGTCCCGGCACGGCGGCTTTTAGCGGCGGAGGCGCGGGGTAAGTGGCATAGGGATCGTATCGCGGTTCGGTCGTCTGTACCGGGGACAGCGCGCGCGATTGGATCGCGCCGGTCTGATTGGTGCTGCTTTGATAGGCGCTTGGACGAACCTTTCTCGATAAGGCATCCGGCCAACCTTGCGACACGACCTGCGGCACGTCTTGCGGTATTGAGCCGCCCGGGATAGCGGCGGGCGGACGTGGCGGCGTCTCGTCATAGGCAAGCGGCGAGTTGTCGCCGAGCGCAGCCACCCGGATCGGATAATCCATGCCGCAAATTCCCGGTCCGCTGATCGCCGAAATGCGCACACGCTGCGGCGTCTCTTTCACTGCGCCGGCATTGAGGCACGCAAGTTCGGCGTCATGCCGCCACGACTCGCGCTCGGCGAAAAGAAAGTGGCTGCAGCCGGCCAGCGTGAGCAGTGCGATGAGGACGAGGAAACAGGATAGTGTCCAGATTCCGAAGTTCGTAACCCTTTGCGGTGCGCTCGTACGAACTTCGGAATCGACAGGAACACTAGCGAATCTATTGCCAGTGCCGCCTTTGAACCCGAAGTTCGCATCTGGAAGTTCCGAAAACTTGTGCGAGCTTCGGGTTTGCGGCACCTGCGACCACTGAACTCCACGCGTCATGCACGCGACAATGCGAGCAATTCCGTTAAAGAACTGCTCAAAATTAGGAGTACAGGAATGCGTTAACCATACGAATCAGAGGTCAGACGACAGATGACTGACGACGGATGTTCGACGTCGCATTTCTGTCGTTCTGTCGTCTAACCTCTTGGCCCCTTGATCCGCGCCCGCCTTTCAGGCCAGATCGATCGGGGGGAGGCCCGCCATGGAAGGCAAAGCCAAGTTTATCTTTCCAATTTTGGCGACGGGCATCGTCGTCTTTGTCGTCAGCTGCGTGGTTACTTTCAGCAATATCGGCCTGCGCGTCGATTTCGTTGGGCGCTGGCTCTCGGCTTTTTTCATCGGCTGGCCAGTCGCGTCGATCACTGGCTTGATTGCATTTCCTTACGTGCGCCGGGCGACGACCGGAATCGTCGCTCTGATCGAGCGCACCTGATGCTGTCCGCCCTCGATCTCGCCGCACGCCTCGAAGCCGGCGATCTCACACCGCGAGCGGTCGTCGAATTGTGCGCCGAGACGATCGCCGCACGCGAAAAGGATGTCAGCGCTTTCGTCACGCTCGACCTCGCCGGCGCGCGGCGCGCCGCCGACGATACACGGCTTGCGTCCCGGCCCCTGCGCGGGCTCGCGGTGGGATTTAAGGACATTTTCGATACCGCCGATTTGCCGACGCAATACGGCTCGCCCGTTTATGCCGGCCACCGGCCGGCCGCCGACGCGACGGCGGTGGTGCTCACGCGCCAAGCGGGCGGCGTTGTGCTTGGCAAAACGGTGACGACGCAATTCGCGTCGCTCGTGCCGTCGGCAACGCGCAATCCGCGCAAGCTCGCTCATACGCCGGGTGGCTCGTCGGCCGGATCGGCTGCGGCGGTGGCTGCCGGCATGCTGCCCATCGCCTTCGGCACGCAGACCGCGGGATCGGTCATCCGCCCGGCCGCGTTCTGCGGGGTTGCCGCTTTCAAACCCTCATACCGCCTGATCCCGATGGTTGGCGTGAAGGATGTGGCCTGGCACCTTGATACCGCCGGACTGTTCGGCGCCGGTGTTGCCGATGTCGCTTTCGCCGCCGCGGCCATTTTGCAGCGGGAGCTCCGGGTCGACGGCATAACCCCGGCCGCGCCGCGCATCGCTTTGGCTCACACGCATCTGTGGCCGCAAGCGAGCCCGGCCATGCAGCAAGCGGTTGAGACCGCGGCGCAGATCGCTGTGGGCGCAGGGGCAAAGGTGACCGAGCTGCAGCTGCCGCCGATCGTCGAAGACGCCTATGAAGCACAATTCACTATTCAAGATTACGAAAACATCCGTACGCTGGCGTTCGAATATGAACGACATCGCGACCGCATCGATCCGTTGCTATGCACCCAGCTCGAACGCGCCAGCGCGATTTCGGCCGACGAGTACGACGCTGCCCGCCGGCTTGCGAGCCGCGCCCGACAGCTCCTCGCCGACGCTATGGCGGACTACGACGTGATTCTCACACCCTCGGCGGCGGGAGCGGCGCCGCGTGGCTTTGCTACGACCGGCGATCCGATGTTCAACCGGTTATGGACCTTGATGGGCGCACCCTGCGTGAACGTGACTGGCTTGAACGACGAGAACGGTATGCCGCTCGGCGTTCAGATCGTCGGCCGCTTTGGCCGCGACCGCGCCGCGCTCGAGGCAGCTTTATTCGTCGAGCAGGCGATTGTGAAAAAGGTTGGTCGCTGACCGTTGTCATTCCGCCGCGGTCTGCGTCAGCGTTTCCGGATCATAATTGAGGATCGGCGCTAGCCATCGCTCGGTTTCGGCAAGCGTTTGCTTCTTGCGGCGCGCGTAATCGTCGACCTGATCGCGTTCGATTTTGCCGACGCCGAAATAATAGCTTTGCGGGTGACTGAAATAGAGGCCGCATACCGAAGCGCCCGGCCACATAGCAAAGCTCTCAGTAAGCGTGACGCCGATGGCGCGCTCGCCCCCAAGCAGCTCAAAAAGAATCCCTTTCTCGGTGTGATCGGGCTGCGCTGGATAGCCGGGCGCCGGACGGATACCGCGATAGCGTTCGGTGATCAGTTCATCATTGCTGAGCGCCTCGTCGGGATCATAGGCCCAGAACTCGCGCCGCACCCGCTGGTGCATGCGCTCGGCGAGCGCTTCGGCAAGCCGATCGGCGAGCGCCTTGGCCATGATCGCGGAATAATCGTCATTGGCGTGCTTGAAGCGCTCGACCACGCCATCCTCACCGATACCGGCAGTAACCGCAAAAGCGCCGATATAGTCGGCAAGCCCGCTCGCACGCGGCGCGACGAAATCCGACAGCGCGACATTGGCTCTGCCTTCGCGCCGGGCGAGCTGCTGGCGCAGCGTGTGTAGCGTCGCGATCGGCGTCTTCCGTGCTTCATCTGCGAACACGAGAATGTCGTCGCCCTCACTGTTCGCCGGCCAGAAGCCGATCATCGCGCGCGTCGCCAGCCAGCCTTCAGCAATCATCCGCCGCAGCATGTCTTGCGCTTCGGCGTAGAGACTGCGCGCGGCCTCGCCAAGCGCCGGGTCGTTCAAGATCGCGGGATATTTGCCATTGAGCTCCCAGGTGGAGAAGAACGGCGACCAATCGATGTAATCGATCAATTCGGCAACCGGTATACCGGCAAGATTGCGGGTGCCGATAAAACTCGGCGCCGGCGGTATGTAAGCGCCGGACCAGTCGAGCTTGAGTGCATTGGCCCGCGCCGCGGCGAGCGAAAGCCGCCGTTTGTTTTCTTCGCCGCGGGCATGGGCGGCGGCGAGCCGCGCATATTCACTGCGAACGTCACCGACGTAACGCGCGCGCGCGTCGCGCGCCATCAACGCCGAGACGACGCCGACGGCACGGCTTGCGTCATTGACGTAGATCGCCTGGCCGCGCCTGTAGTTCGGGTGGATCTTCACCGCGGTGTGGACGCGGCTCGTGGTAGCGCCGCCGATCAAGAGCGGCACGTCGAAACCCTGTCGCTCCATTTCCGCCGCGACGTGGCACATTTCGTCGAGCGACGGCGTGATCAGGCCAGAGAGCCCGATGATGTCGGCGCCTTCGGTGGTCGCGGCTTGCAGGATTTTTTCCGCCGGAACCATCACGCCGAGGTCGACGACCTCGTAATTGTTGCATTGAAGCACGACGCCGACTATGTTCTTGCCGATGTCGTGGACGTCGCCCTTGACAGTGGCGAGCACGATTTTGCCATTGGTCGAGACGTGGGCTCGGCCGTCCCGCTCCTGCTCCATATATGGCATCAGATAGGCGACGGCCTGTTTCATGACTCGGGCCGATTTCACCACCTGCGGCAAAAACATCCGGCCAGACCCGAACAGGTCGCCGACGATATTCATGCCGTCCATCAGCGGACCTTCGATGACGGCGAGCGGGCGTGGCAGCTTGCGCCGGGCTTCTTCGACGTCGGTCTCGATGAAGTCGGTGATGCCGTGAACCAACGCATGCGCCAGCCGTTTTTCCACCGGCCATTGCCGCCATGACAAGTCGGCTTCCTTCTTTTCTTTGCCCTGGCCGCGATGGCTCTCGGCGAGCGCCAACAGCCGCTCCGCTGCATCCGCGCGCCGATTGAGCACGACATCCTCGCAGGCCTCGCGCAATTCGCGATCGAGATCGTCATAGACCGCGATCTGGCCGGCGTTGACGATGCCCATGTCCATGCCGGCGGCGATGGCGTGATAGAGGAACACCGAATGCATCGCCTCGCGGACCGATTCGTTGCCGCGAAACGAGAACGATAGATTGGACACGCCGCCGGACACATGCGCGAGCGCCAGGTTTTGTCGGATCCAGTGCGCAGCTTCGATGAAGGCAACGCCATATCCATTATGCTCCTCCATCCCGGTCGCGACAGCGAATATGTTGGGATCGAAGATGATGTCTTGCGGCGGAAAGCCGACTCGATTCACCAGAATGTCGTAAGCGCGCGCGGCGATCGCTTTTTTCTTTTCCGGCGTGTCGGCCTGGCCCGATTCGTCGAAAGCCATGACGACCACAGCAGCGCCGTGCCGCCGCACGAGTTCGGCGTGCCGGATAAACGCGTCCTCGCCCTCCTTAAGCGAAATCGAATTGACCACGGCCTTGCCCTGAACGCATTTCAAACCCGCCTCGATGACCGAAAATTTCGACGAGTCGATCATCAGCGGCACACGGGCAATGTCGGGTTCGGCGGCGATCAAGTTGAGGAATGTCGTCATCGCCTTCTCGGAGTCGAGCAGGCCTTCGTCCATGTTGACGTCGATGATCTGCGCGCCGTTCTCGACCTGGTCGCGGGCGACGGCGAGCGCGGCCGAGTAGTCTCCGGCGGTGACGAGTTTGCGAAAGCGCGCCGAACCGGTGACGTTGGTGCGCTCGCCAACATTGACGAATGGAATTTCCGGCGTAAGCGTGAAAGCTTCGAGGCCGGAAAGCCGCAGCCGCGGTGTAATTTCGGGCATCGGGCGCGGCGGCTTGCCTTCGACCGCGCGGGCAATCGCGCGGATGTGCTCAGGCGTCGTGCCGCAACAGCCGCCGACAATGTTGACGAGGCCTGTTTCGGCGAATTCGCCGAGCGATGCCGCCATCTCCTCGGGGCCTTCGTCGTAGTGTCCGAATTCGTTCGGCAGGCCGGCATTCGGATAAGCGCAGATCAACGCGTCGGAGACGCGCGATAGTTCGGCGATGTGGGCACGCATCTGCCTCGCGCCGAGCGCGCAATTGAGCCCAATCGAAAGTGGCGCGGCATGCGCGATCGAGTTCCAGAACGCCTCCGGCGTCTGCCCGGAGAGAAAGCGCCCGGAGCGGTCGGTGATTGTGCCCGAGATCATCACCGGTACGCTGATCGCCCGCGCCGCGAGTTCTTCGGTAATGGCGTAAATCGCCGCCTTGGCATTGAGCGTGTCGAAAATCGTCTCGATCAACAGCGCGTCGACGCCGCCGGCAAGGAGGCCGCGCACCTGCTCGCCATAGGCGCGGCGCAATTCATCGAAGGTGATGGCGCGGAAGCCTGGATTAGAGACATCGGGCGAGATCGAAGCCGTGCGGTTGGTCGGCCCGATGGCGCCGGCGACGAATCGTTCGCGGCCGTCCTCTTCTTGCGCAAGCCTTGCGGCTTCGCGCGCCAGCCGGGCGCCCTCGGCATTGAGCTCGTAGGCGATTTCGGCCATGCCGTAATCGGTTTGGGCGATGCGCGTCGACGAAAACGTGTTGGTCGAGACGATGTCAGCGCCGGCGCGAAAGTAGGCGAGGTGAATGCTCCGCACCGCGTCCGGCCGGCTGAGATTAAGCAGATCGTTATTGCCGCGGACTTCGCGATTCCACGCGTCGAACCGCGCGCCGCGATAGCCTTGCTCGTCAAGCCCGAGCGCCTGGATCATGGTACCCATTGCGCCGTCGAGCACCAGAATGCGCTCGGCCGCCAATCGGCGCAGCGCCGCTTCGGCTTTGGACATGGCGAGACTACTACGCACTTACACGGCGCTCCTTTTGCGACGGCGATTGCGAGTTCTCGTGGACAATTTGGTCCGCCCGCAAGCCAAGCAAGTGGCAGATCGCGTAAACGAGATCGGCACGGTTCATTGTATAGAAATGAAATTCGGTGACTCCGTGATCAACGAGGTCGATGACCTGCTCGGCCGCGACCGCGGCGGCGATCAGCTTGCGGGTCGCCGGATCGTCATCGAGCCCCTCGAACCGTTCCGCGAGCCAGTCCGGGACCGACGCGCCGGTGCGCGCGGCGAAATTTTTCGTCTGCTTGAAGTTCTGCACCGGCAAAATGCCGGGGACGATCGGAATATGGATTCCGGCAGCGCGGGCGCGGTCGAGATAACGGAAATAAAGGCCGTTTTCGAAAAAGAATTGCGTCATCGCGCGGCTGGCGCCGGCATCGACCTTGGCTTTGAGCATATCGATGTCGGCTTGCATCGACGGGCTGTCCGGATGCTTTTCCGGATAGGCCGAGACCGACACTTCGATATCGGCAATCCGCTTGATGCCGGCGACGAGATCGGCGCCGTTGCGATAGCCGCCGGGATGCGGCGCATAGCGTTCGCCGATACCGCCGGGCGGATCGCCGCGCAACGCCACGATGTGGCGCACGCCTGCCTGTGCGTAGGCTTCGATGACCGCGTCGATATCGCTGCGCGTCGCGGCGACGCAGGTTAGATGCGCCGCCGGTGTGAGCGCGGTATCCGCCAGGATGCGCTTGACGGTGGCGTGGGTACGCTCGCGCGTGGAGCCGCCGGCGCCATAAGTGACGGAAACGAAGTTCGGCTTAAGCGGCGCCAGCCGGCCGATACACTCCCATAGCGACTGCTCCATCTCCGGCGTTTTCGGCGGAAAGAATTCGAACGAGACGTGGAGGCGGCCGCGTGCGTCCCCGGCGGCGAAACGGCTGGCGCGGAGCGCGGTCATTGGACCCTGATCCGATTAACTTCAGTCACTATGCCTCTCCGACGCTTTTGTCTGCGCATGATCTTTTCGGAAAACCGGTTCCGACTTTTCCGGATCATGCAATGATTTTGTTTACGCATGATCTTTTCGGAAAACCGGTTCCCACTTTTCCGGATCATGCAATGATTTTACTTTGCGCATGATCTTTTCGGAAAGCCGGTTCCCACTTTTCCGGATCATGCGCTAAGCAACCTCGCGGCTGGCCGGCGCGGCGAGCACGATGCGCGGGTCGCGGGCGAGCCACAGCGACACGGCAATCTTGCCTTGCGGTCCCGGCGGTAATGTCTGTTGCCGCAGCACGTCGAGGCCTGCGGCCTCGAGCCATTGCGTCACGGTTTCGGCGGCAAAGCCGAGACGGCGGTGCGCATGGTCTTCGCGCAGGAATTCGAGATCGTGCGGGGCGAAATCGATCACCAGCAGCCGTCCACCCGGCCGCAGCACGCGCGCGGCTTCAGCGATCGCGCGCGCGCTGTCGTCGAGGAAATGGAGAACCTGATGGATAATGACGACGTCGAACGAATCGCGCGGCAATGCGAGATCGTAAATGTCACCGTAACGGACGCTGCAATGTCTCAGTCCGGCGCGATCGAGCCGCGCGCGAGCAAGCGCCAGCATGTCGAGCGACAAATCGAGGCCAAGCCCGCGCTCAATGTCGGCGCCAAACAGTTCAAGCATGCGTCCGGTGCCAGTGCCGAGATCAAGCAGCGATCGGATCGGTTTGTCGGCGAGCGCGGCGCGGATCGCTTCTTCGACCGCGGCGTCGGCGACATGCAGCCGGCGGATGCGGTCCCATTCGGCGGCATGGCGGCGGAAGTAATTCTGCGCTGCGGCGGCGCGGTCGGCGCGCACGGCGGTGAGCCGCTCGCGGTCGCGGGCGACAGTCGGATCGTCGGCTTTGAGCCGCCCGATTAGGATCCGGGCGAGATCGGCAGCGCCACCGCGCTCGCCGAGCCGGAAGAAAGCCCAGGAGCCTTCGCGGAAGCGGTCCACTAGGCCCGCCTCGGCCAGGAGCCGCAAGTGCCGCGACAGCCGCGGCTGCGATTGGCGGAGGATTTCGGTGAGGTCGGACACGGTCAGCTCGGCCTCCGCGAGCAATGCCAGGATGCGCAGCCGGGTCGGCTCGCCTGTGGCCTTCAACGTTGTGGTCAGGCCGGCAAAACTCAATTGTTGATGATCCATCACCAAAATCCGCCAGTGCACATAAGCATATCTTTATATCTTTAAGCGATGGGACGCAAGCCACAGAAGCGGGGGAGCTTTCCCAAGCTCGGTGGGAGTGGGCCCCACAATTAGCAATGACGCACTGTCTCTCGCAGGGCGCTCTTGCTTTTCCCTCCCCCGCGCAGCGGTGGGGAGGGTCGGCGAGTTTCACGGCAGTGAAATGAGCCGGGGTGGGGGATGAACTAAAAGTGCCCCCATCCATAGCCGATGCTTCGCATCGGCTATGATTTAAAAAAGCACCGGCGAGCGAAGGCCGCCTGCGCCCTCCCCACCACGCGCTGCGCATAGGCGAGCGAAGCGACGCCGTTCTGCTAACGGCAATGGGCGGGAGGGGAACGAAATCGTTTCCCGCACAGCGGGGAGAGGAAAGAAAAATTTCGTAGGGTGGGCTGAGCGCAGCGAAGCCCGCGTCTTAATCGATGTTCGCGATGATGAACGTGGGCACGGCGCGGAGCCTGTCATCGGGCCGCGCTTCGCGACGACCCGTTGGCGCCTTAGCCCACCCTACGCTTGCTGCCGCGTGCCGCGCGGTGCGTACTTTCCATACTGGCGCTTCATCCTGCCGCGTGCCACGGTCGTCGCGATGAAGAAGCGCAAAACCAAAAAGCGGACGCGCACGAGCGCGACTGATGATTCCCTCACCCTGCGCGAGGGCGAGGTCACCGTGGCGCTGCCGGCGCGGTTCGATGCCTCGCTGTATTTCATCGGCCGCATCCGCACGCCGTGGCGAAGCCGCGATCAATGTCCGAAGAACCCGCGCGAATCCGACGCCGTCTGTACAGTCGAGCTCGATCCGCGCTGGGCGGTGGGACTCAAAGGCCTCGAAACCGTCACCCACGTTTTGTTGCTCTATTGGATGGATCGAACGCGGCGCGATCTCGTGTTGCAGTCACCGCATCACTACAGCGAGCCCCGCGGCACCTTCGCCTTGCGCTCGCCGGCGCGCCCCAATCCGATCGCGGTTTCGGTGGCGCGGCTTCTGCGCATCGACGGCGGTGTGCTGCACGTCGTCGGCGTCGACTGCTTCGACAATACGCCGCTTCTCGATATCAAGCCGTATTTTGCTTCGACTGACTCGGTGCCCGATGCCGTCGTTGGCTGGCACACGCGGCGCAGCCGCTAAGCAGAGCTATATTATGATGCAGATAGCGGCCGACCAGGTCGTGCGCCAATTGATCATAGGAGCTGTGTGCGATGCTGAAACTTCGACTGCTCGGATCGATTATTTGCATCTTCTTCACGCTGCTCGCCGCCGCTTCGCCGTCGCACGCGGCCAGCTGTGAGGACACGATCGCGCGCCACATGGTCGGCGAAGCGATGCTGGCGGCGCAGTTCGTGGCGGCCGCGGAAAGGAACGGCATGACGCCGGTCGGAATCAACGCAATTCTCAAAGAGATCGCTGACAAGTCGGCCATTCAGGAGTTCTGGATCACCGATACGGCGGGGCATGCTTATCTGACCAATACCGGGATCGACTTCACATTCAGTTCCGATGCGGCCAAGCAGCCGCAAGCCTCGGCATTCTGGCCGCTTCTTACCGGCGCCAAGCAAGTCGTGATCCAGAATGCGCGCAAGCGCGAGATCGACAACAAGATCTTCAAATTTGCCGGCGTCGACAAACCGCGCATCGTGCAGGTTGGGGTGAGCGCGGCGAATTTGTGTAAGTGAATTGAGCCGTCATGCCCGCGCTTGTCGCGGGCATCCACGTCTTAGATGTCTGTAAGACGTGGATGGCCGGAAAAAGTCCGGCCATGACGCCGAAAAGAAAAAAGGGGAGGCGAAAAGCCTCCCCCAAGAAGGGACGAACGAGATGCGTCGTTCGATCAGAAGCTCGATGTCAACCGCAGCATCGGACCGTTGTAGATTTGATCCACGTTTGTGAAGCTGCCGTTCGCGGTACCTGGTTTTATTGTCTTTAACGCACTGAAATAGGCGTCGACGCGATAGCTCGCGGTGATTTTCATGTTCGGACTAAACCAGTAGGAGAGTCCGGCTTGGCCATCGACGTTAAACACGGCGGTAGTGTTGGACGTGGCCTGTCCCGATGTGATCGGTGCAAAGACACCTAACCCTATAGGAGTCGGAAATGTTGTTTGCGTAGTCTGACGTTCACCAAACAAGACGGCAACGCCTCCCAGCCAGTCAAGGCTCCAACCGCCGCCTAGCTGGGTCGAGCCGTCAACGCCCAAGCGCGGACCGGCGCCGACGAAAGTGGCAGTTTGTTGGGTATTAAAAGGACCGGCGGCAGCAATTGGTGTCGTCGAGACGGAGCCGTTTGCCGTCAGCTTGGCACGAAGATCAGCGACACGCAGGCCGAGTTTCCACTGGGCGTTGCTGCCGTTGCCTAAGCCCAAATCGCGGCCGACGGCAAAATCGACTAGCCAGTGATCGTCACGTATTTTCTCGTTATTGCTTGCAATCGCAACAAGGGTTGTTCCGGTGGGAACAATAAGAGTCGTTGAACCGTGGAATGATTGGGTTCTCTGCGCTGTACCATAGCGGAATTGTCCGCTGAGATGCCACGGGCCCCAGCCTGGCAGCCAGTCGAAGCCGGCCGCGCCTTCCCATCCCCATTTCGGCGTAATGTTGCTAATTACAGGCCCAATACTGAAGGCATCGCCAGCAGTGTTAAATGCGCCGCCCTCGATCCACCAGGTCCAGGTGTTTTTTCGCGACCGGAGCGGGCGGCGCCTTCATCGGCATCGGCTTGTTCATGTCAGCGGCGCCAGCGCTTGGAGCGGCGGCGGCGAGTGCTACAACCGAACCGCCTGCGAGGAGGGCGATCCGGAGTCCGTGGCTGTGACGCATTTTTTTCATCCCAATGGTGAATTCTGTTCAACTGTAGATTGCATCAGAGGTTTGACACTACTATTGAGAGGTACCATGGCAAATACGTCTGAATCGGAATCTCGACGTGTGGTGCTCTATATGTCACAGCCTGGCCGGCATAACATGCTGAGATTATTGGGGAATTTGAAATGACTTCCGGGGCGCTGCAGAGTTCACAAGAATCTTCAAAACAACGGCCCGCCGCGACGCCGCGATCAGGAATCGTGTGGCTCGCGTCGTACCCAAAATCGGGCAATACCTGGACGCGCGCCTTCCTGCATAACTTGGTGCACGTCACGTCCGGGCAAAAGCAAACACAGAAGATTAACGAGCTCGATCAGTTCTCAGTTGGCTCCGCTGGTAAGCCATTTTTTGAAGAAGTTATCGGTTTCGAACTCACCGACAAACACCGCGAGGAGATTGCCGCTGCGCGTCCCAGAGTGCAGCAAAATATGGCAGATGCCGCTGAGGGATTGATTTTTGTCAAAACCCACCAAGCGATCGTCATCGATCGTGGTCATCCGACAATCAACTTTGCCGTTACGGCGGGAGCGATCTACATCGTCCGCAATCCGCTCGATGTGGCGATTTCCTACGCGCATCATCAGGGCAAATCGATCGATTTCGCTATCGATTTTATGAACATGAAAAACGCTGAAACCTCGGTCACCGAGAAACAAGTCAACGAAACTTATGGCTCATGGAGTCAGCATGTGATGAGCTGGACGCGAAAACCACATCCAGCGATTTACGTGATGCGCTACGAAGACATGCTCGCCAAGGCACAAAAAACCTTTGGCGCCCTGGCCCGGCATCTTTTGTTCAGGCTGAGCGAAAGCGAGCTTGCGGATGCCATTGATCGCTCGTCGTTCGCGCGCTTACGCGAGCAGGAAGAAAAGGCAGGTTTCAAGGAACGCCCCGAGGAAGCCGAGCGATTTTTCCGCGAGGGCCGAACGGGACAGTGGAAGGAAGTCCTCACGCCGCAGCAGATCCAACGCATCGTCGACGCGCATGGCGAGCAGATGCAGCGCTTTGGTTATTTGCCGACTTAGCCTAATTCGGCAGTGCACCTTTTGACTTAACCTTCCCCCTTGAGGGGGAGGTCGATCCGCGTAGCGGATCGGGAGGGGAGTGATTTGCATCGCTCGATAGCCTTGAGCTACCCCCCTCCCTAACCCTCCCCCTCAAGGGGGGAGGGGAAGAGCAATGTACCGCCACGGGAATTTGATGCCGCTGCTCGGTCGGTCCCTGCATATTGGAAGTAACAAACCATGCCGCAGCGTTACCTCGACGATTTCTCGTCCGGCGAAGCCTTCAAATCCGCATCCCACACTTTGAGCGACAAAGATTTTGCCGCTTTCGCGGAAATCACCGGCGATGCGCATCCGCTGCATTACGATTTCGATTATGCGCGGGCCAAAGGCTGGGATGCGCCGATCGCGCACGGACTTCTGCTGCTCAGTCTGTGCGCGCTCGGCGCCGCGCCGATCAGCCGCGAACTCACCGAATCGATGGTGGCAATGCTTGGCAATGACGTGCGCTACAAGCGGCCGGCGTTCATTGGCGACACTGTGACGCCGCAATTCACCGTGGTCTCGGTCGAACCCAAGACTAACGACCGCGGCATCGTCCGGCTCGCCGTTACACTTTACAATCAACGCAACGAGGTGGTGCTCGAAGGCACGCACGTCCTGATGCTGAAGCGGCGCGCCAGTGTGAAGTAGGATTCGCCAACTCCGCTCGCCCCTGCGAAGGCGGGCTTCTTGGTTAGATCACGATCGCGCGGCAACGCAGCTAGGCCAGCAGCGATCGGCAGATGCGCCCGATCAGCCACACTAGTGCCGCGGCGACGAAGGCGAAGATTCTCAGGATCGGGGCCCCTTCCGCCCAATTGATGAAAAAGTCGGCGACCGCAAAAATCGCGATCAGCACGGCGACAGTCGTCGTCAGCCAGTAAATAACGCGGCCCGCATTAAGCTCGGGTTCCCACCGCGCATTGTTATCGTTTATCCAAGCCATCGCTTCCTCCCTTGAGGAAAGAGCGGGAACCGATCTTCGCGCACTCCTGGTGTGGACCGGCTCTCGCATAAGAAAAACGCTTAACGCCGGTCTTGGTTCAGGGCCGATCACGGGCTGCAGGCGTAGCGGAAATGCCGCGCACCGGAAATTTGCCCCGCAACAATAGAACCGTGCAAAGTCGTGCGAAGTTGCGGCGTGCCGCGATGCCACGACTCAGAACAGTGCCGGCACGGTCGCGACCGGAATGACGCCGACATAGACAATGCCGTCGGTGACACGCAGCGGCAGCTTGACGGCCGGCTTTCGATTGAGCTCGGTGGGCTCGCCCAATTTCTTGATCGTCTCGATCAAGCCGGCATTAGCGCCTTCCCGCACCGCTCCACCCAAGCCAGGCAGCAACCGATCGAGCGCGCTGAGTCCTTGCGCTGGTGATCCGGCGCCGCCGGTCAACCGATCGACGCCTTGCCCAATCAACTGATCGACGCCAATGAGCGGCACGATATTTTCCACGCCGGCTACGGTGACGCGAAGCTCGCCTTCAAGCCGGCCATTGCCGTTGATCGTGAACGTCCCCGCGCCGACCACGGCAGCGTCGGGTCGCTCGAGACGCAGTGATTTGATTTCAATGCCGCCGCCCGCAGCTTGCATGTCGCGGAACAGGACGGGCCATGGCTTGGGCAGGAAATCCTTAAAGCCCCGCATGACGGCATCGATCTCGCCCTGGAGCGGCGCGGCAAGGAGCGGATGGAAGCTCGGCGCCAGTGCCGCGGTGAAACGGCCGGTCGCTTCGATCACGGGATTGCGCCGCGTCGAACCTGAAATGATGCGGCCGTCGACGTCGAGGCTGTCGGCCTGAAAGATCATGCCGGCGCCCGCGCCGGCGGTGCGGTCGAGCCGCGGCTTGGAAAGTGCAATGGTCACGCGTTCGGGCTCGGGCGGCAGCCCAAGCAATGCAAGCTGCGCTCGCGACCAGTTGGCGATAAAGATCGGCCCGTGGTCCAGTCCTTGGCCCGGATCGGCCAGCGTCACCGGCGCACTGATTTCGCCATTCAACAGCGTCGGACGAAACACCTGCGCCGAGAACGTAAAGTCGTGGGCGCTAACATTGAATGGCGGACGATTGCTGTTGAAGGCGGCGGCCGCCTGGTCGCAGCGGATGATGATTCCGAATGGGAAGCCGCCGATCGACTGCGAGCCGCACGCGTAGACGCGGCCAAGCGCAGCCTCGCGATCGATCCAGCCGGACAAGGCCTCATTGGCGATCGAGGCGGCGTAGGACCACAGCGCAGTCCAGCCGATTGGCAGCGCCACGATTACGGCGGCGAGCAGAAGAAACCGCCATAGGCGCCGGGGAACGCCGTGCCGTGGGCGGGCAGGTTGCCGCGCCGGTCGCATCATGCTCAGCGGAGATTGCCCAGGCATGCGGCTTCTTTCTTCGCCTCCGGTCGTGGCATTTCGAAGATGAATGCCTTATGGCTGCTATTTCCGGCCGCTGCAAAGTTCGGCCATAGTTTCGCGCGACCTCGCTGCGCCAAGAACGCAAAAACCCCAAAACGCCAAGAACGCCAAAACGCCAAGAACGCCAAAACGCCAAGAACGCCAAAACGCCAAGAACGCCGAAACGCCAAGAACGCCGAAACGCCAACCACAATGATTAAGACCGCCACGCACGATAACGAGGATCTGTGGGTTTTCGCCTACGGCTCGCTGATGTGGCGTCCGGGTTTTTCTTATCTCGAGCGGGTTCCGGCCCGGCTCGTTGGCTTGCATCGGGCACTTTGCGTGTTCTCGTTTTTCCATCGCGGCACGCCGGAGCGACCCGGTCTGGTGCTTGGTTTGGATCGCGGCGGAATGTGCCGTGGCATCGTCTATCGCGTGGGCGGCGCGGCGCGCGCGCAGACCCTGCGCTATTTACGCGAGCGCGAGCAAGTCACGACGGTTTACCTTGAAACCATGCGACAGATCGAACTTGAAGACCAGGCACGCCGCCGCGTGCGGGCGGTCTGTTACCTTGTCGATCGCAGCCACGTGCAATATGCCGGCCGGCTGACACTCGCGGAGAGTTTGCATCACATCCGGCAGGGCCACGGGCATTCCGGCGCCAATCGCGACTACGTGCTGGAGACGGTGCGGGCGCTTGAGGCTCTCGGCTATCGCGAGAGCGATTTGCATTTGCTGGCGCAGCAGCTCGCGGGATCAGAAGTCAGAAGTGAGAAGTCAGCAATCGGAAAGAAATCAGAAATCAGAAAGCCGGGCACCGAGACCGGAAGTGTGAGTGTTGTGCCGGAGCACTGATCGCACTCACTCTTCTCTGATTACCCGGTTACTGATCATTGACTCCTGGACCAAGCGCGTACTCGCGTTTTCGATTTCCTCTTGTAGGTGTGAGAAGAACGTCGCTCCGTCGTCTCCCGGCGCGATTGGATCCAAAAATTCCACGATGATCGTGCCGGGCAGTCGAAGCAGCGAACGGCGCGGCCAGAACAGACCCGAATTGAGCGCCGCCGGCACGCAGGGTAGGCCGGCTCTGCGATAAAGGTGCACGAGACCGGGTTTGTAGCTCGGTTCGGCGCCAGGCGCGCGACGAGTGCCTTCAGGGAAAATCACCAGCTGCCGTGGTCGTGGCCCAGCCAGCGCCTTTTGCGCCCGCGCGGTCATGCGCGACAGCGCCGCCATTCCGGCGCTGCGATCGATGGGGATGAGGCCGGCTTTCCACGTGTACCAGCCGAATAACGGAATCCACATCAATTCGCGCTTGAGAACGTAGATCGGATCCTCAAGGATGGCGTAAAGCGCGAATGTTTCCCAAGCCGATTGGTGTTTGCAGGCGACGATACAGGAGCCCGGCGGAATCCTGTCGGCACCACGCCACATCACATCGACGCCGCAGATGGCGCGAAGCAGCCAAAGACTGCTTCGCGCATAGGAGCGGATAAACGGGCGCAGGAAAGGATAGGGCAGGAGGAGCGTCGGCAGCGCCACAATCATATGAACGAGCAGATTGGCGTAGAACAATGCGTTGAAGGCAAGCGACCGGGCGAAGATCCAGGACGATCGGGACACGGAGTTTTCCGAAAAAATAGGCTGGGGCAACTGCGCCACCGCAATCAGCTTGCCGCCGGAACCGTTTCGAATTGCATGCGCAGTTTGGCGGCGATGTATTTGAAATATTCCGACAGTACGACCCTCGTTGTCGCACTATTGGACCACCACGGCTCGACGCGCAATCGATCCGAGACGACCGGATACGGGATCAAAGCAACGTCCGGCAGCTGGTGCGACAATTCCGCGAGCGCACGCGGCATATGATAGGAGGAGGTGACCACGATCAGGGAACGGAATCCGTTCTTGATCATCCACTGCCGCGTCCCCACAGCATTGCCGACCGTGTTCACGGCCGAATAATCCAGATCGACACAGCAGGCGAGAAGGCGATTGTAATCGACCACCTGACGAGCGATATCGCCGGTTGTGGTGCCGGCATAGACGCCGGAGATCAACAGCCGCTTGCCGCGTCCGGCAGCGAGCAGCTCCAGCGCGTCGGTGATGCGCGAGTCGCCGCCGGTGAGCACGACAATGCCGTCGGCATTGCGGTTGAGCACGATTTGCCGGTCGGGCAGACTCCAAATGAAATAACCGAAGCCGCTGACAAGCAGGATAAGAGCAAGCAGTGCGAGCTTCAGCCCGATCGATCCGATCCGCCGCCTCCTCACCGCCTGTCTAAGGCT